>Ga0268262_10000007_pt1 | contig 237590 bp, 144 predicted proteins | sample TergutNc150P3_FD_190354 | JGI IMG/M metagenome (GOLD analysis project Ga0268262, IMG submission 190354) | Nasutitermes corniger P3 segment gut microbial community from laboratory colony in Florida, USA - Nc150 P3 (SPAdes) (version 2) | ecosystem: Host-associated > Arthropoda: Insects >...
TGCTCGTATATCCTAACAGTTGTCCGTCCCATTGTTTGGCGTACTCGCGTGTCAGATACATGGTTTTCTGCCTTGAAATAGACATGATCATGTCTTTTGACTGTAACAACTGAACTATGGCAACGCCTCCTGTTACAATCACGACGATAAGAATCATCATAATGCTCAGTTTGATTTTGATTTTCATTTCTTTTCTTTTCTCCTTTTAAGGTGCCATAAAATCTCATTTCCGCTTGCCTGGCGGCCTCACCAAAAATGCCAAGGCATTTTAATGCCAAGTTTTGCGGATTTTTGCTAAAACTGGCGTAAATTTCGCTCATTGGGGTAATTTTACTATATTCCAGACGACGTGTAAAGGGGGAAATAAAGGCTTTTTTAGGGGGACACTATAACGTGTCTCCCTATTTTACTCCACTTTGAAGCGTGAAACTTCCTTTATCAAACTGTCTATGGCTTCACGGTTCTTGCCAGCCATATCGTTGACATTGTGTACCGCTACGTTTACCTGCTCCGCGCCGGTTGCCATTTCGTTCATTCCGGCTGTTATTTCCTGCGTTACTCTTTCAAGGTTCCGGCTTTCTTTTATTACTTCCTGGCTACCCTCAAGCATTTCCTCGGAACCGGTCTTTACCTGCCTGGTAATCTCAGTCAAACTGATACTGCCCGCCTGTTTGCTTGCCTCTCCCTGTTCTTCCATCGCGTTGAGGATGTTTCCTTCCTGATCCGCCACCGTTTTGACGCCTGAATCTATCGACTCAAACCTCGTTGATACGGTTTCGGTAGATTTCGTTATTTTGTCGATGGATTCTTTTATCTTCTTCAAAACATTGCCTATCGTTTTGGACTGTTCGCTGGAACTTTCCGCCAGTTTGCGGATTTCATCGGCGACTACCGCAAAGCCTTTGCCCGCTTCTCCCGCGTGCGCCGCTTCTATCGCCGCGTTCATCGACAGCAGATTGGTCTGGCTCGCTATGTTTTGCATCACCGAGTTGATTTCCAGCAAGCCTTCGGATTCCCGGGCGATTTCCTGAATGTCGGTTACTACTTCCTGCAATCCTGCCTTTCCCACTTCGGAGGCTTCCTGTAATGTTTTTACATTGGCGGCGTTGTTGACCAGCGTGTTGGTGACTGAACTGACATTTGTCGCCATTTTTTCAATATGACTGTTGAGTTTGTTGATGTTCGCGATAACCTGTTCCATGGTCGCGTTGGTCTCGGTTACGCTCGCGCTCTGGTTAATTACTCTGCCCTTGACGCTCTGTACGTTGGAGGTAATTTCGTTTATCGCCGCCGCCGTTTCGACCATATTACTGGACAAGTCATTGCCGATATCCGACAACACACCCGCTTGATTTTTTATCAGAAGCACCAGGTTTTTGATTTTTTCAAGTGTTTTATTGAAGTATTGGGCAAGGTCGCCTACCTCGTCTTTGGAATGGATGTTGACGGTCTGTGTAAGGTCGCCTTCGCCTTCGGATATGTCCTTGAGCGTATTCGCAACCCTGACGATGGGGGCGGTTGTGCTGTTCAGGACAAAGTAGATGATTATCACCGCTACTACAATGGCTATCGACGCCAACATAATGACAAATTTCATCAAGGCGTTAACGTCTCGCAGAATATAATTTTCAGTTGAACCAATCATTACCGACCATGTTGTCGGAGAAGCCCCTATGGGGATATTGGCTATTGCCATTACCATGTTTGTTTTCAGTTCCGGGTCAAACTCTTTCCCCTCCCATTCTTTTGCGTTTTTAATAGCTTCTTTGACATCGTTTAAGTGATGACCGTATTGTGTTTCCTCTTCAATTTGTTTTCCTACAAACTCAGGCATATAATTCGCCAAAATAAACCCGTTATCGGAGTAAATGACCGCGCTGGTAACTTCCTCAAGAGTTTTGATGGTCTGCTCTACCAGCGGTTGTACCATGCCAATATCCAACCGGCCGATTACGGCTCCGACTACTTCATTAATACGCTTGTTGATAATGGGGACGGTGATTGTTACGGCATAGGTATCTTTCCCCAGATTCTTAAATGGTACGGGGTCGCTCATATTTACTACTCTGGCATTGGGACCGTTCAATATACTCATTGTCTGCTGAACGACGGCGGAAGCCGTAACCACTACCTGCCCGGTTTCCCTTGACATGGTAAAAGCGAATTGTCCTGTAGGGGTTGAACCCGGACGACCTATATATTTAGTGTCATTGCCGTCAATGGCGTTCGGTTTCCAGATAGTCCCCAGGCGGACAAAATCGGGCGAATCTTCAAAAATACCTTCTATATTATCTTCAAACTGCTCGCGCCGACCCGCCAGCGGTATACTTTCATAAAAGTTAAAAATATTCGATAAGGCCTGTAACGTGCTTATATAGCCGTTCAGACGACCGTCCCAGTACTGGGCGCGCTGGCGGGCCAGATACATGGTTTTGTCTTTGGCAAGCCTTAAAGCTATATCGCTTGCCTTATTCAGCTCAATTATGGCAATGCCGCCCCCAACGACCGCCACAATGGCGATCATCATGATGCTTAATTTGATTTTAATTTTCATTTTTTTCTCCTTTCAGGGTAATATCTGCTGTCTGGCAGTCTCATCAAAAATGCCAAAGGCATTTTTTTTTTTGCGGGTTTTGGTTAAAACTGGCGTAAATTTCGCTCATTGAGATAATTTTACTATACCCAAATGATAGTGTCAATAAGGCGCATAAAGGCTTTTTCAGGGGCATTTTTTGACCGTGTTAAACCTTAAAGCCCCGCGAAAGCGCCTGTGAAAGTTTCAGCTTGATAAAATTGTTTTCTTTCTTGAGTTTGGCAATCTCAATCTGCTGCGACTTTACCGTTTCGATCAGATCGCCCTCGCTGAGAGCGCCTGAGTGAAGCAGTTCGCCCACATAATCATTCCTGTTCTCAAAGTCGGTTTCCGCCTCAATTTCCGCTTCCTGAAAACTTTGATCAATCTGCTCGTCATTGGGCAAAGCGGTATCATCCTCGCCCTGCATGATTTTCTCGGCAATGCGGTATATTGCCTGGGAAAGTATCGCCTTGGGCTTGTACAGGACAATGGGCAGCCGCGAGGCAAGCGCCGTGTCCTGCAAAGCGTCGCGGTACATTATCCCCAGATGCTCAATTTTGAGGTCCAGGTATTCCTCACAGGAACGGCGTATCTTCATCGCGACATCGGCGTCCTTGGGGTCGTCCACCATGTTCATAATGAGCCGCGGACGCAGTTTCTCAAGCTGGGAACTGAAGGCATCAAAGGAAGTTTTGTCAATGCGTTTAATTTCCGGCAGCAGGTTGGGGATATAGAGTTTTTGCGGGTCGGCGCTGTCCAGCCGTAATTTTTCAAGGTATGCCCGCACTTTGGAATTTTTTGAAAACGAGGTAAACATAAGGCGGAAGACGGTATTTTTAAGAAAGACATAGGCGTTGAGTACGGCGGTTACCGCGGGAGCGGATACCACAATGCCCTGTCCTGAAAGGAGAAAGAAATCCAGAATCGATTGATGGGTTCCCGCGCCCAAATCAAGTATGAGGATGTCGGTATTGTCCTGCAGGGCTATGAGTTGTTTTACCAGAGATTTAAGCTGGGCGGCTTTCAGGTTGGCGAGGCCGGGAATTTCCGTATCGCCGGGAATAAAGCGGAGGCCTTTTACGTCGGTTTCCGCTATTACTTCTTCAAAGCTCCCCCTGGGGTTATTGAGGAAGGTTCCAATTCCTTTTTTGGGGGCGCGATGCCCCAATACCAGATGCAGATTTGAAGCGCCCAAATCCAGGTCCGCGACTACCACTTTTTGACCTACCTGGGCAAAAGCAACGCCCAGATTTGCGGAGACCAGCGACTTGCCTACCCCACCTTTCCCGCTTGCAACCGGAATTATACGCATTATGTGCTCCTCACCATTACTCCACCTTAAAACGCAAAACTTCTTTTAACAAAGTATCAATGCCCTCGCGATTCTTAACGCTTATCTCGTTGACATGGTGTACGGCGACATTTACCTGATCCGCGCCGGCCGCCATCTCATTCATGCCGCTGGTTATTTCCTGCGTTACCTTTTCAAGGTTATGGCTTTCTTTCATCACTTCCTGGCTGCCCTCAAGCATCTCTTCGGAACCGCTCTTTACCTGCTGGGTAAGTTCACTTAAACTGCTCGCGCTGTGCAGGACTTGTTTACTCCCCTCGCCCTGTTCTTCCATCGCGTTGCGGATATTTTCTTCCTGATCCGACACCGTCTTGACGCTGGTGTCAATCGCCTCGAATCTCTTCAACACGTTATCAGTTGATTTGGTTATTTTGGTGATTGATTCCGCTATCTTTTTCAGCACCATACCAATCGTTTTGGACTGCTCGCTGGAATTTTCCGCCAGTTTGCGGATTTCAGCGGCGACTACGGCAAAACCCTTGCCCGCTTCTCCGGCGTGCGCCGCTTCTATCGCCGCGTTCATCGAAAGCAGATTGGTCTGGCTGGCGATGTTTTCCATTACCGCGTTAATTTCCAGCAAGCCCTCTGACTCGCGGGATATTTCCTGAATATTTGCCGCCACTTCCTGCAATCCGCTGTGGCCAACCGCGGAAGCTTCCCGTAAGGTCTTAACATTGGCGGCGTTGCTGACCAGCGTATTGGTAACCGAACTGATGTTGGCGACCATTTCCTCAATGGCGGATGACGCCTGGGAAACATTGCGGCTCTGGTTTTCCACATGGCCGTTGAGTTTGTTGATGTTGGCGATAACCTGTTCCATGGTCGCGTTGGTCTGGGTTACGCTGGCGCTCTGGTTTATGACTCTGCCTTTGATACTCTGGATGTTGGCGGTGATTTCGTTTACCGACGCGGCGGTCTTGGTCATGTTGCCGGCAAGATCATTGCCGATGGTGTCGAGGTTTGACGCCTCTTTCTTGATGACAACAATCAGGCTTTTGATCTTATCAAGGGTTTCGTTAAAGTACAGCGCCATAGTGCCGATTTCATCCTTGCTGGAAACCGTAAGCCGCTTGGTCAGGTCCCCTTCGCCTTCGGCTATTTCCTTAAGCATCGCGGACGCGGAATTAATGGGCCTTATCAATATAAGATTGTAACTCAGCGCGTTTACCACAATGGATGACAATAAAAGGGCAACCGCGATAACGGCGATCATTTCAATCTGTTTGGTTATATTACCGGCAATGACATTTCCTATAGTCGCCATCTCGTTACCGATAAACAAAATACCGATAACATCCCTGCCGTTTGCCGCGAAAATCGGCCGGTATTCGGTAAGGTAATTTTTACCGAGAATCACCGCTTGCCCTGAGTATCCCTTGCCGGACTGTATCGCCGGATACGCGGCGCTGCCTTTTCCCAGAAAGGTATCCACCGCCCGTTTTCCCGCGCTGTCAACGATACTGGTGCTTATCCTGCGGTAATCATCACCATCCAGAACAAAGACCGTCGCCACTATGCCCAGATCATTGCTTAACTCGTCTATCAGATCATAATTATATTTGAGGGAAACGCCGTCCTTCCCTTCCAGGTTATCGCCTTTAAGGCTTAATTGTCCGTATTCAGTTGACAGTCTGTGCGCAAAATGAAGTATATCGCCCGTAAGTTTGTTTTTCCCCATGAGAACGGCGGTTTCGAAACTCGATGCCCGCACGGAATGGATACTGATATACGCAAAAATTGAAATCGCCAGAAGTATAAAAGCTATGGTTATACTTGATAACTTTACCAGTAAACCAATATGCCTTACTTTTTTCGCATGAGCGCTCATTGTATACCTCTTGTTTTAACCAGGTTAATATAGTATACAATTTTAGAGAAAATTGTACAAGGATGCTTTATCTGTAAGGTTTTTACATTACTAGTGTACTTTTTCGTCTTTTTTAGTTACATTTGAAGGTAAACAGCGGAAAACGCAGTTTCATACGAAAGGAGAAAACATGGAAGCCCTGAAGAAAAACCCCTCGTGGAAAGGCCGGCGCGGGCCGGTGGTATTGGTTATTATGGACGGCGTTGGCTACGGCAAGTACAAGGAAGGCGACGCGGTTGCCGATTCAAAGATGTACCACCTGACGGAACTCACGGAAAAATGCCCCCATACCAAACTCAAGGCGCACGGAACAGCCGTAGGGCTGCCTTCCGACGACGATATGGGCAACAGCGAGGTTGGGCATAACGCGATGGGCTGCGGACGGGTGTTTAAACAGGGGGCGGCGCTGGTGTCCAAGTCCCTTGAAACGGGAGCCATGTTTGAAGGCGCGGCATGGAAGGAAATTGCCGCCAATGTAAAGAGCGGCGCGGGGCGTGTTCCTACTCTGCACTTTCTGGGGCTTTTTTCCGACGGTAACGTACACAGCCATCTGGACCACCTCAAGGCGATGATCCGGCAGGCGAAAAAAGAAGGGGTCAAGCGGGTGCGGGTTCACACGCTGTTTGACGGGCGGGATGTCGGCGAAACCAGCGCCCTGGAGTATGTTGATCCCTTTGAGGCGTTTTTGAAAGAACTCAGCGCCGACGGCTTTGACGCGAAAATCGGCTCGGGCGGCGGGCGTATGTGGATCACCATGGACCGCTACGGCGCCGACTGGTCAATGGTCGAGCGCGGCTGGCACTGCCATGTGCTGGGAACATCGCGGCAGTTTGCCTCGGCGCGCGAGGCGGTGGAAACCTACCGCAAGGAAATTCCCGGCATCATCGATCAGGACTTAAAGGAATTTGTCATCGCCGAGGGCGGCAAGCCCATCGGCACTATTGAGGACGGCGACTCGCTGGTGTACTTTAATTTCCGCGGCGACCGCGCCCTGGAAATAACCGCCGCTTTTGAGGATGATAATTTTACCAAATTTGACCGCAAGCGCCGCCCCAAAATCTGCTACGCGGGCATGATGGAATACGACGGCGACCTGCACGTTCCCAAGCGCTACCTGGTCAGCCCGCCCTCAATCGACCGCACTATGGGCGAATATTTAGCCGCTACCGGCGTACGGACGCTGGCAATTTCCGAAACGCAGAAATACGGCCATGTCACCTACTTTTTCAACGGCAACCGCACCGGCAAATTTGACGACAAGCTGGAAAATTATGTTGAAATAAAAAGCGATGTAATTCCCTTTGAGCAGCGCCCCTGGATGAAGTGCGCGGAAATTACCGATCAGGTTCTTGAGGCCATCGGCTCAAGCAAATACGATTTTATCCGGCTGAACTATCCCAACGGCGACATGGTGGGGCATACCGGCATTTATCAGGCGGTGGTGTGTTCGATGGAAGGCATGGACATTCAACTGGGCAGGCTCATGAAGGAAGTTGATGAAGCCGGCGCGGTGATGGTCGTTACCGCCGACCACGGCAACAGCGATGATATGTTTGAGCATGATAAAAAAACCGGAGCGGTTTCCCGCAAGCCGGACGGCACGCCCAAAGCCAAAACCAGCCACAGCCTTAACCCCGTGCCCTGCATCATCTACGACCCTGAATATAAAGGCGAGTATCCCCATGAACCGAAGGAAAGCTGCCTTAACGAAGGATTGGGAATCAGCTCAATCGCGGCAACCTGTATGCAGTTATTGGGCTACATTCCGCCGGAGGATTACGACAAGTCCGTGCTGAAATAGAGCGGTCTATTGCATTAATTTCTGATCTCTTGTATTTCGTATAGTTTCACAGCAGAAAATCCCTTCATTTATAATAATAAAATTATCATTTTGCTTGTTTTATCTATCAACCGTGTATATCCTGATAGTTAAAGGAAGCAAGCCATGAATATAGTAAAACGGATAATTTCCAGGATATTCAAGAAGCCCCCAATCCCTGAAAATATTATGGATTATTGCTTAAACGAAACAAGCAAACAAAACCAGGCCAGATTTTGGTATTCTTCCCCGATTGTAATAATCGCCATTACGACCATTACCGCGGGTTATATTTTCGACGCCGTCAAAAACAGCATGAAAAATTTTTTACTGGTGCATATTATTACGGATACGGTATATCTGTTTTTTATTATCTGCTGTTTCTTAATTATGAAAATATCGCCGTCTTTCAGGGAAAAACGGTTTAATTCCATCCTGCATATTGTATTTTTCGCGTCACTGCTTTGGGCGGCTGTGTTTTGCATTGCTGATCGTAATATGATGAATATTACCATGGGGCTTTTTTTATTTTCAATCATTTTCGCGATAAAACCCCGTGTGTTTTTATATGTGGAACTTTCAATACTGCTGCCCCTGTTGGCTGCGCTTTCTTTTTCCGGAATGGAAGGTTTGGAGTTATTTGAAAATTATATTAAGATACTCTTTGTCGGATTTTTTTCGGCTTACCTGTCCCATAAAGTATATCACTCCACCATGGAAAGCATTGCCAACAAAAAAATAATTGAAATGGAAACTGAAGCGGCCCGTGACGCGCTTGCGCGTTTTGAAACAATCTGGAACTGGGTAGAATGCGGCATTGTCATTATTAACGCCGATACAAAGGAGATACTGGATATAAATCCTGTCGCGGTGCGTATGCACGGCGAGAAACGGTCTTCCATTATAGGAAAATACTGTTATGAAATTTTCTGTCCCGCGGATAAATGTTCCTGCCCAATCATTGATCTTGACCAGGATGTTGACCGCTCCGAGCGCGTGTTCAGGAACAACAGGGGCGATATTATTCCCATAATAAAATCCGGAATAAGAATAACGTATAACGGACAGCCGGCGCTGCTTGAGTGTTTTACCGACATATCAAACCTGAAAAAAGCCGAGGAACAGCTAAGGATTATGAGCATAGCCAAAAAAGCAAATCAGGCAAAGAGCGATTTTTTGTCCAGAATGAGCCACGAAATGCGCACTCCCATGAACGCCATTATCGGCATGACAAAGATAGCCGAAAAAACGGACGATGTTTCCAGGCTGAAATACTGCCTTTCTACCATTGATACGTCATCCGCGCATCTTCTTGGAATAATCAACGATGTTCTGGATATGTCAAAAATTGAGGCGGGAAAATTCGAGCTTGAAAAAATCCCGATGAATATTGAAAAAATGCTGACAAAGGTAAGCAATATCATTATTGATAACGTTGAAAAGAAAAATCAAAAACTTGATGTAAAAATGGCAAAGGGCCTGGAGATGAATTATATCGCCGACGATCTCAGGCTGTCGCAGGTAATAACAAACCTGCTGTCGAACGCCGTGAAGTTCACTCCCGAAAACGGGAAGATTACGATCACCGTTGAAAAAACAGGAAGTAAAGGGAATGTTAACACCCTCCGTTTTTCCGTAATTGATACGGGCATAGGAATGACAGAAGAACAGATTGCGCGGCTGTTCAACGCGTTTGAGCAGGCGGACGGCAGCATATCGCGCAAATTCGGCGGGACGGGCCTGGGGCTTGCCATTTCCAAAAATATAATTGAAAAAATGGGGGGCCGTATTTGGGTAGAATCGGAAGAAGGCGCGGGTTCCCGTTTTATTTTTGAGGTAGACCTTGAACGCGAGCCTCTCCAGGAGGGGGCGGCGCCGAATTCGCCTGAGATACAGACGGACACAACCGCTGAAACTCCGGATTTATCCGGCGTAAATATTATTCTTGCCGAGGATATGGAGATTAATCGTGAAATTTTTATTACGCTTCTGGAAGAGACCCATATTTCCATTGATATCGCCGAAAACGGATTGGCCGCGGTTTCCAAATTCAGGGAAAACCCCGAAAAATACGATCTTATAATCATGGATGTCCAAATGCCGGAAATGGACGGTTATCAGGCGACAAGAACCATCAGGGCGATGGATACGCCAAAAGCAAAGAACATTCCGATTATAGCAATGACGGCTAACGCGTTCAAAAAAGATGTTGACCACTGCCTTGAGGCCGGAATGAACGACCATTTGGCGAAACCGATTGATGAAAAATCCGTGATAGAGAAGATTATGCGTTATCTGGGGCGCGACACTTAATATCATAAAATTAAGAAAACAAAACCACGGAGTACACGGAGTACCACGGAGTTTTCGTACGAAAATCTTTTATTCCTCCGTGTAACTCCGTGTACTCCGTGGTAAAAATTCTTAAGTTTATGATATTGCGCGATACTTCGTTAAACATCAAAGCCCTGCGCTAACGCTTTTGAAAGTTTCAGCTTGATAAAATTATTTTCTTTCTTGAGTTTGGCAATCTCAATCTGCTGCGACTTTACCGTTTCGATCAGATCACCCTCGCTGAGCGCCCCCGAATGAAGCAGTTCGCCCACATAATCATTCCTGTTCTCAAAGTCGGTTTCCGCCTCAATTTCCGCTTCCTGAAAGCTTTCTTCAATCTGCTCGTCATCGGGCAAAGCGGTATCATCCTCGCCCTGCATGATTTTTTCGGCAATGCGGTATATCGCCTGGGAAAGTATCGCCTTGGGCTTGTACAGGACAATGGGCAGCCGCGAGGCAAGCGCCGTGTCCTGCAGGGCGTCGCGGTACATTATCCCCAGATGCTCAATTTTAAGGTCCAGATACTCTTCGCAGGAACGGCGTATCTTCATCGCGACATCGGCGTCCTTGGGGTCGTCCACCATGTTCATAATGAGCCGCGGACGCAGTTTCTCAAGCCGCGAGCTGAAATTATTATAGGAAGTTTTGTCAATGCGTTTAATTCCCGGCAGCAGGTTGGGGATATAGAGTTTTTGCGGGTCGGCGCTGTCCAGCCGTAATTTTTCAAGGTGCGCCCGCGCTTTGGAATTTTTTGAAAACGAGGTAAACATAAGGCGGAAAACGGTATTCTTGAGAAAGACATAGGCGTTCAGTACGGCGGTTACCGCGGGAGCGGATACCACAATGCCCTGTCCTGAAAGGAGAAAGAAATCCAGAATCGATTGATGGGTTCCCGCGCCCAGGTCGAGTATAAGGATGTCGGTATTGTCCTGCAGGGCTATGAGCTGTTTTACCAGGGTTTTAAGCTGGGCGGCTTTCAGGTTGGCGAGGCCGGGAATTTCCGTATCGCCGGGAATGAAGCGGAGGCCTTTTACGTCGGTTTCCGCTATTACTTCGTCAAAGCTCCCCCTGGTATTGTTGAGGAAAGTTCCAATTCCCTTTTTGGGGGCGCGATGCCCCAGCACCAGGTGCAGATTTGAAGCGCCCAGATCCAGGTCCGCAATCACCACTTTTTGACCTACCTGGGCAAAGGCAACGCCCAGATTTGCGGAGACCAGCGATTTGCCTACCCCGCCTTTCCCGCTTGCAACCGGAATTATACGCATTATGCACCCCTCATCATTTTACCAACCAACCATACCGAAAGTATATCCCCCAGTATCAGGAAAAAAACTATACCCGGCGCGATAAACAGCGCCGCGTCATAAAAAAGCACTTCATTTATCATATAACTTTTGAGGAAAGAAAGCCAGAACACGGCGGTTACAACGCTGAGGCCTTTCCCCGCCAGATACAGCGGACCGTAAACGCGGTAACGGGCCATATTCAGCCGCCAGAACAGGACCATAAGCAGAAACATCGCCCCCGGCGTAATCAGCGCAAGCCAGGGAAAAGGCGTTTCTCCCTCAGGCTGCAATAGCACAAAAGCCCCCACCAGAAAGGCAAGCCGTATACACTCATATACGCACAGGGCGGTTCGCAGGGGCCGGGATGCTGTCATATATAGAAAATAAGGCGGTATTGAAGAATAATCAAGTATGTTGTGCCGAACAAAAGAGTTCACACAAAGATAGAAATACCGGAGGATTTTGTTCCGCGGGAGTTTTAAGCCGGTAAAAGATGACTGACACCTTTTGGACTCTTTCCACATTTACAGTAAATTTCTTGGGTGACACTTTCAAAATAATCTTGACAGGTTGTATTCCATAGGATACAATATAAATATGATAACAGTACGGGAAACGGAGAACTTCAAAAAATGGATGCGCACACTGAAAGACCGGATTGCCCAGTCTGTTATATCCGCCCGCATCCGCCGTATTTCCGGCGGTAACTTCGGCGATTCCAGATCGGTGGGGGATGGCGTCTCTGAACTCCGCATTGATTATGGTTCCGGTTTTCGGGTGTACTTTACCCGACGGGGGCAGGAAATTGTCATTCTGCTCTGCGGCGGCGACAAGTCAACCCAAAACAGGGATATAGAAACCGCGAAACGAATCGCACAAAATATTGAAGAGGAGGCATAACATGAAACCAGTCAAAACTACGGTATGGGACCCGGCGGCATACCTTGAAACCGAAGAACAAATAACCGCATATCTCGAAGACATTTTCAAGAGCGGCGATCCCGATCTCATCATTGCCGCTATCGGCGACATCGCACGGGCGCGGGGAATGTCAAAAATAGCCGATGAAACAAACCGCGGGCGGGAAAGCCTGTATAAGTCATTGTCACAGGGCGGCAACCCTTCTTTTGAGACAGTCATGAAAGTCTTGTCCTCCCTCGGATTCGGCCTGCGGCCTGCCCCTGCGGCATGACCATTCTCCAACCAAGACACAAAGAAAGAGAAAAGCGCAAACCCTTCCTCCTTCGTGATCTTTGTACTTTTGTGTCTTTGTGTGCAAAAAAAACAGGCGGGGTTTGCACCCCGCCTGCCTATTCGCTGCTATTCGCTGTTTACCACAAATCTCTCTTGAGTATGGCGCCTTCGTACCATTTGTCGGTCATGTAGCCAACAAGGATGGATTTGTTGAGGGTTGCATAGCTACGCAAAGTGCTGCCGGTGGGTGGAACCCAATCGCCTGTTCCGGTGGGTACGCCGTTACAGACAAATTCATCGACGGATGGTGTCACATCACTGCCAACCGGAACGGTCATTACTTCCCAGGTACCCTTGAATTTGTTCTGGTCGTCAGTGTTATCAGTCAACGAACTGAAATCAGTCCGCCACGCGACGCGGATGGTGTTGTTGCTGCCCGGGAAGGATGCCTGATGGTAGGTAATGTACGGCACGTCCCGTCCGTTTTCCCGCCTGACGTTGATCATGAGTTTGGTTCCCGCGGAAAGGTAGGTGTCTACCCTGATCGGCGTAACATTAGTCGCTATATTCCCCGATTTGGTAATGTTTGGCCTCCTTCCCGCTCCGGTACCGGTCGAGGGAATAAGGGCATACCACAGTCCGACGGGATTCACCTGATAGAACGCCAGATGAATATTATCGCCGGCGTCTACCGCCATGTCTACATGGGTGCCGAATGAAGTATGAAGCTTAGAATCCTTGGTAATTATCGCGGCATTCGCTTGCCATTGGGCTGTAGTAGTACTAACCCTTGCGTCATTACCGATACCGGTAGCCAAATTCGTCGTAAGGTTGCCCCAGGAGAGCACCAAATTCTGATTAACGCGGTCATACCAGGCGAGAACCGGCAAACCGTTGCTCAGGAAGCCGGCGGCGGTATAGATACTGCCGGGGTGAGTTTGACTATCATTCGTTACTACTTCTGAATTAGCCGGGGCATTAGCATTACCAACATTACCGGTAGCAGGATTAGGAAGATTACCGACATTAGCTTGAGCAATACCGCCGCCGACATTGGCGTATATGATCCTTATATCGTTCGCGGTTTCGTCATCATAAAAGCTCAAAAGAATTCTGTCGGCATTACCGTTTGATCTCACGTTAGTACCCGTCGCGTTGGTAGGCAAAACGGCGATACGCGGTATCTTATAACGATCCATGTTGGCTCCTGAGACATTGGTAAGCGCAACAGAGTTGGTATAATTCTGTGAATTATCGTCTCCGGCTCCATTACCAGTAGTACGATCTGAGTTATTTGAGGTACCGCTCGTACTGCTCAAGTCCAATTGGAAACCTCTGTTTTGGGTAGCGCCGGAGCTTATATCAGAACCTGCCGCGTACCAGGAAGGATTGCCGGGCGTGGCTGTATTGTTGCCGATATTAACAGCGTTCGTGTTGGCGACGGCAATGGTGGTATTTAACATTCTGTTCGAGTATGAGCCTCCCGCGTTGTATTCATCGTTATTCTTTTGTACCTTTAACCGTCCGCTGTTCGAGGTAATCGAATAGAAACCATAACTCAACAGGCGGTTGCCGTTTCTGTCCATTCTCATAAACGGCTGGTAAACATAGGTTGGCGACCTGAAAGCAGATATCTCTCCCATGTTCCATACATACAGGGCGCGGTCGTCGGTAAGGGTGTCATTGTTCAGGCCGTTTCCTTCCCTGTTGTAACCAGGGATGAGAACACCATCGATCGTCTTATCCCCCGCGGTATTATTATTCGTGTTGTTGATAGAATCAACGTTGTTTACCCGTACTACCAGGTATCCTGATGTTATAGTGTTATTGGAATTATTACCTGTACCGTTATCCGCACCGTTGTTATCAACACGGGCATAGATTGTTCTCGCCGAATGTGAGCCTGTACTAATACCACTGGTACCACCGGGGGTAGTATAAAGAGCGGCGCCTACCGCAGTTGCGTCGCTTGCCTGCCTTATATCAACCGATGGATTACCGCTGCCGCCATACAGGTTAAAGCCCTGTATCGTGATGACTTCGTCTTCGCGCACCGGGTACCAGCCCTGGGCGGAACGGTTAAAGGCGGACGGAACGGTCGAGTAGGCGGAGCTGAGTCTGGTGGTAACGCTTAAGATATACGGCACGACATCCATGGTGTAACGGGCTGTTTTGGTAGTACCCGTTGTATTGTTGGTGGTTTCTTCCGCCTGGATATTCGCGGTCATGTCCCGCGCTCTAATTGTGAATACCCGGTTTGTGTTAGCGACATTGGTTATCTTGCTGGTGTCAATGTCAAGCTGCCAGTCCACGCGGTGGCCGTTCTGGTCAATAACCGGGTTGCTTATGGTGCATTTCCAGCCGTCATTCATATTGCCCACTCCGACCAGTCCGTTGGTCGAATCGTAGTTCGCGATTCTCGCATAATTGGTGACGGCAGTATCGTTAGGCGCATTGGCGAAAGTAAAGGTACTCATCTGCACCCAGAGGCTGCCGATGATGTTATTGTCCGACACCGTGCCCCGTATGCTGATCTGACCGGAAACTTTTGGTCTGCTTCCCGTAGATGCCTCCAGTTCAATGTGGCCGTTGCTGCGGCTGTTTTGGTACAGCGAGTTGTCACTGACGCTGGTCCAGTGGAAGGGATTAATCAGGGCGGTGGGAGCCGTGGTATCCACATTCATAACATTCAAACCCACCAGGACAACGTCCGCCTGCTGGTTGCTTTCGGCTATATCTTGCGCGCTGCCGGTTGTCACCGTTGAGTCAAATACCTTCACCAGGAACAGGCCGTTGTTGCCGCCGTTGGCAAGAGAGGAATCCTGTATATAGCCTGCGGCTTGACGGAAATCGCCGTCCGTACCGCCGGTGTTCCAATTAAACCGATCGCCAAAGTTAATGGCCATACTGGTTCCCTCTGTTGGTTCTTTTACAGCGTCTTTATTTTTAATAACAGTATACCGGTCAACCACTCCCCACATAACGTCCGGGCTGTCTTGCAGCCTCACCGCCGCGTCGGTACAGACAAAGGTAATGCCGGCCGCGTTAAAATTGGTACTCGCCCCCGCCAATACCCAGTCGATATTTCCCGGAACCACAATGGTGTACACCTCGCCGGGAGTAAGATTACTTGTCGGGCTTACCGGCATCTGGGCCGGGGTTACCGGGGTTACCCGGAAGGTCTTGAGGCCGTTCCCCGAACCGGTCATGGTTTCAATCTCAAAACGCAGACGGTAATTTTTGGCGTTAAAGTTGGTGGTTTTATACCCGGCCTTGCTTTCCGGCGCCATTATTTTGGTTGCGTCGAGAGGCTGATCGTAGGGAGGCTGTGTTTTGGTTTCGTACTGGTGGCTGTAGTTAAGGTCGGTCTTGAGGGTAATGCTTTTGATGATCGGCGGCTTGTTGCGGATGTAGAGCGATTGCGTGTAATGGGTATTGTTCCCCGCTTCATCAATAACTATATAATGCAGCGTGATGGGACCGTCGATGAAGTTTCTGGTCTCAAACCGGAAGCCCCAGGTGATTGTGCCTCCCTTATCCGAGAAGAGTTCCACATAACCATTACCATCGTTATCCGTGCTGACCTCGTTCTGTTTGATACGCGCCGCCGGGTACAGCTTAAGATTGGTCAGAGTAACATCAGGCGGAAGAATTTTTCCATCGGGGAGCTGCCCGGTGGTATTCAGTTGCGCCGCCATATTCGGATAACTGGTGATGTTTGTCATATCTTTCAGGGGGCTGGCGCCATCCATAACATTATTCATGGAAGTAGTGCCCGCAGTACCCCAAGGCATGCCGTAGGGGTTGTAATATGTGGTGCCGCGGCTGAAGTACGCCAATACTTCCTTGACGCCGCCAATGGGGCCGGAATTGGTTCCGATGTCCACGGCTGTTCCCTGTACCCAGTAGGTGGAGGTGGACGCGTTCCGCGGCGCGTTGTAAGCGCCGGTGGGATAGTAGTTGTCAATCTGGAGGTTCAGGCTCAAGGTAGAGCTGTAGAGTCTGTCATCCGCCTTAATATCCACTACAAGCGAGCCGCTGGCGGGGGAACCGGCGGAACCGTTTACCGGGTATCTTACGGCGGAGTTGATGGTGATGGTCAGCGGATAATAGAATTTCTGTTCCCATGCCAAAGACGCAGAATAGTTGGGTCCGGGAAGCGCCGTTCCATCCTGGGCGACATAGACTGATCCGCCGCTTCCGGATACCGCGGTTCCGTTGTACACAAAAACGGTATACGGGCTGTTGTTGTCCGCTCCAATGGATGTCCAGTTGACGTCTCCCGCATCCTTAATCATGTACTTTCTGCCCTTTGTAAGGCTGGTACTGCTTACGGTTATACTTGCCGGCATATCGATTTTGTATGTCGCGCCGTCACCGATGAGATTGTTGCCAGGGGTAAGGGTGCCGTAATTGCTGAGCATATCTTTCCAGAGGCTGGCATAGGTCAGCGACCGCCACTGTACTCCTTTGAGTTCAGTGGGGCTGGCTACGTCGGCGGTAATGACAAACGTACCCGCGGTCCTGAGCCCCAGTTCGTAAGGAACCGCGGCAGTATCATTGGGCCGCTTGATTTGCGTGTTCTTTATCGTCGGCAAGGCATTACTAATCCTGAACGCGCGATTAACCATGGGGCCTACACGGTTTTTGTTTATGGGATCGGTAAAGTTGTCAAAGCTAAAATCTTTCGGGGAAAAATCTTCCTTCGCCAATGTTTCAAGTAGTTTGGAATCGATGGGCCTGACTTCAATGGTTACGTCCTGGAATTCTCCGGTAGTAGAATTAAGCTCGCCATTCTTGTTGATACTATAGCTCCACATTACCGATGTCCCGGGATTGGCGATGGTTGCCAGCGCCCAACCCTGGTTGTTCGTCGCCGCGGACACCACCGGGGTGATACCATCTTTAAGAACCCGCACCATCACGGCATACACCCAGTTGTCATCATTGGCTTGTCCGGTTATCAGCACTTCACCGCCTTTCATCTCGTTTGGTTCAGGGGAGCCAATAATGGCGGTGGGTATATCTTTGTCGGGATCAAGGATGAGGAAGTAATAAGGATTGGTCAGGACGCTGGGTTTGTCGCCTGCGGCGGTGTCATTTTCATATTGGTTGCCGGCAACATCCGTTATTCTGATCCTGAAGGGCAGCAGCCAGAGATTGCTGCTTGTACTCGCGGAGATGACTCCGTTTACCATCTGAATCTGGTACGCATTGGCAGCGTTGGCATAACCACTGCCGGTATCAAGTACGTTGAGCGCAAAATTCCAGTTGTACAATCCGCCGGTCAATATCGTCTGTATCTGGTTGGGGGCCAGATTTGCGTCCGTCCAACCGGTAGTGTTTTTGCCTATCCAGTACTCTACTTTGCTGACCGCGTTGTTGTCGCTTGAAGCGCCTTTAACGACGTAGTTGCTGCCGGAAATCTCCTGCTTTAACGGCGGAGTAATAATGCTTGATGAGGGCAGGGTTATATCAAAGGTAAAGGCCCTGCTGCGGGAACTGTATTTTCCGCCGGTGGAAATGGCGTCCACGTTGACGGTGTAGTCCGTCTCTTCCAAATCAGCGTACGGAATAAGAATACCCCACTTTATTCCCGTGTCATACTCATGGCCTGCCGGAATAGTATATATGTATGGTCCTTTCTCGGTGCTTCCGTCAGAGAGGGTGGCTGAAACTCTGGACATTCCTACAAACGTAGAGTCGGTTGTTCCGGTTAAGTAGAATCCCCGTACCGCGGGCAAGGCGGGATAGCCGCTGCTTGGGCCCTGATTCGCGTAATCTGAGGAGAAGGGATGCGTGGAAAGGTGGTTGCTTCCGTTCACAAACGCCGGGGTTGGATTAATGACCAGGCTCGGCATTTTGGTGTCTACCCTGAATTCCACTTCGGCGGTATTGATCACAGTACCATTGGGTTGTTTTTGTCCGTTAAGGCTTACATTGACCGGAGTTGCCCGGTCGCGTACCCGGACGGTAATCCGGTAGAGGCCGTCAGCCAGTTGAAGACCGGCGCCTTCGTCGCCGGAACCGATTATTTGTTTGGTCCAGTTTCTTGTCGTTCCCAATGTTCCCGTCGAACCAGCCAGCATAAGCATGGTGTAGTCGCCGTCTTGCGCGCCGGTAGTGTCGGTTACCACAGTCCAGGGGGGAATTTCGCCGCGGTTATACTTCTCAATTTTGGTCTCTATGGAATATACGCCGACAGCGTCTTCCGCTATTCCCAGAATTTTGAAGGCTTTTACTTCAAACGTGGTAGGAGTCAGGGGATTGGTATCGAGGCTTTGGAATTCCACCGTGGGTTTAACCGTATCTTTGATAAAGGTAAAGGACTGGATGTTTGTCCTGCGCGCGATGTCGCTGGCGGTAACGGTTACCGTATGCTGTCGTTCATCCCCCAGGTTGTTGAAGTCCCCCAGGGTGAGAAGCCATGTCGTCGTATATTGTCTCATGCTGTCGATGGAATTAGTCGACTCGCCGCTCTGCGTTCCATCGATTTGATTCCATGTATGGCTAAATACCGGGCTGCCGCCGTCCACCTGTATCTTCAGGTCCGCAAGGTTTACATCCCTCGCCGTTATATTCAGGGTAAACACCGTACCGCTCTGCGCGCCATAGATGGCATTATCGGTAAATCCCGTTACCGTAAGTTCCGGCGGATTCCGGTCTACGGTAAAGGGCGCGGATTCAGTTGTGTCATTACCGGTTCTGTCGGCGACTATGATGTCCAGGTACCAGGTTCCGTCGGGAATACCGGCCGTCCCATCCCAGTAAATACTGGATGTCCCGTTCAGGGCGATGTCCCAGTTCACGGACTTGCCCACCGTATCTGATAACGGGTAGCGCGTCCAACCCGGATCTGTAGGCGTGGATGAAGCGCCTGCTCTGCGAATCCGGTATTTAAAGGAGTATTTGGTCGGCGAAACGCCGTCTATGGTATAACCAATACTCGAAGTATCGTCCCTGATGGAACCGCGCAGCGCCGCGTTGACATCTTCAATTCTCTCGCTTCCCTCGCCGAGGTTATTGTATTCAATGGTGGGCGGCTGAGTATCCTTGATAAAGGTAATTTGAGGATAACTGGTGCTGTTTTGAAGACTGTCATAGGCGGTAATGGTTATCGTATGCTGTCCATCAACGAGGGCGTCAAAGTCAGACGGAGCCCATGTCCATGTTTGGGTATAATTACTCGCATTCCATGAACCGCCGATGTTAGTTTCAGGATCACCCCCATCCACTTTAATGATCAATCCGGCATAGGTGAAATCAACGACATGTCCCTCCAGGGTAAACGTCCCTTTAATAATGGAATTGTGGGGTGTCGAAGAATCCATATAAACGCTCGGAGGCCCGCGGTCTACGGCAAACGCCACATTGTTGAGGGTGTTGATATTACCGGTTCTGTCGGCAACGGTGATGTCCAGCCAATAGTAGCCGTCGGGTATATTGCCGCTTTTCAGCGTTCCCGAAACATAAACATCAAACAGGGGGACATCCCAGTTCACGGTCGTATTCGGATCGGCGGTAATAAAATAGCCTCTTCGCATCGGCGGTTTATTGCCTAACCTGTCAGCTTCGTAAATACGGTACTCATAGTAGTATTTGCCCAGGTTCGGGTTGGGTACGGTTTGACCTTGATCATTTTCAATCGTGGCGGGCTCGGTCTCCTCCAAGCCGACGCGGGAAACCTCGTCGTCAAAGGAACCCCGGATAGTCGCTTTGTCACCGGTAATCGTACTGATTTTGCTCCTGTCGGTATTATTATCCCATGAATATATCTGCGTCTGATTGATGCCGTTGATGGTTATCTTGGGCGCATTCGTATCCTTGGTAAAGGTATACACCGCCGACGTCTCTCTGTTGCCGTCGTCTTTGGCGGTAATGGTTATCGTATTCTTTCCCTCGGGAAGCTGCTCAAAGTTTGTCTTGTTGATAGACCATGTATCCCCTTTCCATGTGTTATTACTCATGGTATAAGCGCCATTATTCAGGGTTGTCGTTGTGCCGCCCGCCTGAATCGTCAGAGTCTTCAGGTCCCCGTCCACGACCTCTATAGACGTCAGGTTGATCACATTGGCGCTGCCGCCCAGGTTCTTTATGTCATCACCTATCCAGGAAGCCGGCAGCGAGTTCAGCAGCGGCGTTACATTAATCACCGGCGCTTTCCGGTTCACCCTGAACTGTCTCCCGACAACAGTAGTGCTGTTGGTATTACCGATTTTATCCTTTACGCGAATGTCCAGTTTCCACAAGCCGTCGGGAATTTCATTCAACCCGGACCAGTACGTATCCCTGTAATCAGCATTGGGAGTATTGTCGCCGCTCTTTGTCCTGGTCAGGGAAATACTCGGCGCCGCCGACTGACCCGGGGTGCTGGTTAATCCGTATGTTACCCAGATCGGATCATTATCGCCGGTGACTTTGGTACTCGGATAGATACGGTACTCAAAGTAGTACTGCCCATAGGCCGGATTGGTACCGGAGTTGCCGGTGTTGTCTATCGCGTTGCCAATGGTGGAATAAGCGTCATAAATGGACAGCCGAATCTTCGCGTCAGTATCTTCAATCGACGGATCGGCGCCTTCCAAACTACTTACCGTTATTTCGGGCGCGGTCGTATCCTTGATAAAGGTGTACTGCCTGGGTGTTGTTCTGCCGGCAAAGTCATACGCCGTTACGGTGACCGTATGCGGTCCGTCGGGGAGCGTGCTGTTCCAGACCGGGCCGCTGTCAACGCGGGCGGTTGTGGGGATAGTCCATGTCCAGGTGTATACATCGCTGCCGTCAATAAATTGAGGATTAGTATTGGCAATATCATCCGCCCCGGGTGCTGATACGGTAATGCCGGCAGGAGCGGGAGTGGGCTGCGGAATTGCATAGACTTCTTCCGCGCTTTCATCCACCTTAATCCTGATGCCCCTCAGGTTGCCGTCTTTGATCTTTCCTTTCAGGGTAAGCGCGGTACCGAAAACCGTATTTTTATCGGCTTCGGGATCGGGCGATCTTATGGAAAGCTCAGGAGCCTTCCGGTCTACCGTAAAGGCAATATTGCTGACAGTGATTTCATGAGTTGCCCGGTCGGACTCTTCACGACATTCCCGGTCGGAAACTTTGATGTCCAGCCAATACATACCGTCGGGTATTCCGGACGAGAACAGACTGCCGGCGCCGGACAGGGGAATGGTCCAGGGTTGATTTGTCTGCGTTTCCGTCGCCAGGGACTGTTTTGTCCATCCCGGCATAGTTGCATTGCTCGTTAACTCTTTCGCGCCGTAAATACGGTACTCAAAGTAGTACATGGAGCCGCCGCTAAACGAATACTTCACTGCGCCAATTTGAGAAACATCATCCTCAAAGGTTCCGTTAATAACGGGGTTATTGCCTTGAATCACGGTCATTCCGTCAAGTTTGCTTTGCAGCAATTCTTTGGCTGTATCGCCCGCGTTCGGCGCGTTTCCGTCAATCCATACAGCGCTGCTTATATCTATCTTGTTGACGTTGGAGAATTCCACTCTGGGCGGGTGAACATCTTTGGTAAAGGTATACGTCGCCGTACCCGTTTTGGGAGTAGTTGAAGTGTCTTGGGCGGTAATGACTATCGTATACTTCGCGTCGGGGAGGTCGGTGAAGTAATCCTTGTCCATAGTCCATGACCAGGGAAGTTCACCGGTGCCGTTCTGATCCCAGTTCGACGAGCTGTAGTCAATGCTTACCGCCTCGTTGGTCTTTCCCCCGCCGCTTATCGTCATCGCCAGAGTGCCGGGGTTCAGGTTTCCGTCCCGGACTCTTCCCTTAAGGGTAAGCGCCGTGGAATAAGCGGGGTTTGTGAGAGAGGAACCATTGGGAATATTAGCTTCTATACCGGCGGTATAGTTAGTTTGGTAAATAAACTCAGGAGCCTTCCGGTCTACGCTGAACGCATAATCCGGTGTGACTGTTTCATTGCCGAGTCGGTCGTAAACCCTGATGTACAGGTAATAGCTGCCGTCGGGAAGATCGTCCATTGTGGGAGAAGCAAAGGGCCAGATGCCGCCTGAAACATTGGTCAGCGGGATCGTCCAGTTTGTGGACAGGGATGTATTACTCGACAGAGGTATTGGTTTCCATGCGCCATCCGGCACTGTGCCCGTAGTCTTCGCGATATAGTATTCAAAGAAGTACATCTGTATGCCGGTAAATGTTCCCGGATCTTTGCCAATACGGGAATAATCATCGCTGAACGAGCCGGTAATTGCCGCGTTAAGGGCTGTAATCGGTTCAGCCAGGCTGCCGCTCAGCGACACGCTGGGTCCCTGGGTATCTGTGGTAAAGTTGATTTGCCCGAACGCCGTTTTACCGGAAAGGTCGTACGCCGTTACGATTATCGAATGTGGTCTATTAACATCAGGGATGAAAGGCAAGCTGAATGTCCAGTTAATTACGGTGGAGCCATTAGCGGGTTTCCGATCTATTTCTGTCGTCCCATTCAGCACTATCTTCACATAATCGAGGTTGCCATCTTCGGCTTTTATACTCATGCTAAACGGATCTTTGAAAACATTGTTTTCATTGGGGGGATCGAGCTCCCCAAGCTCCAGTTTCGGAGGATCCCGGTCAAGCGCGAAGGCAATTTTCTCATTATGGTACGCATTGCCGAATATGTCTTTTACATCAATGTCCAGCCAATAGGTTCCGTCAGGCCTGTCATCGCCCAGGTCAATGGTCCAGTTCTTGGTTCTCAGGTCGCCGGCCTCTAAAGTCCCTGTTGACCACGACGCGCTCGGCAATAACGGGGCGTCGGCGTCGCTCAATAAGTCATAGCCGTAAATACGGTACTTAAACTCATCGGCAATGGAGGAAGTTATGTCTACAAACAAACCGCGTATTTTGGGATCGGTAAGCTCTTCAATCGAACCGATTTGGTTTTTCTTCGCGTCGCCGTTAGTCCACTCGGTCCTGTTTATGGTTACTTCCTTAATGTTGAGGAATTGCGCTGACGGTTTAACGGTATCCTTGACAAAGTCAAATGTCTCTGTCGTCGTATTGCCGGCCGTGTCGGCAGCGGTAATGGTTATCGTATTGGTTCCCTGCGCGACGTTATCGCTCTTAAAGGTTGTATTGTCCAAAGTCCATGTCCAGGTATGATCACCGCCGCTATTGGGAATGGGTGTAACTGCCGGGTTGATTGCTGTTACGCTGGTTGTCGGGTTATTTGCCGGACCGCTGGTTACCTTAATGGTCAGGCTGTCAAAGTCTCCATCCATGACTTTTCCCGCCATGGAGATCGTGTCCGGGTTCGCGCCGCCGTACTTTTCTAAGGGCTTCGTTGTTACCGTAATCACCGGACCGCCCCGGTTCACGTTAAACGTAACCGCCGCCGCTGTTGTTACTACCGGAATGTTATTATCGCTGATTTCTTCGGTAAGAGTGCCAAGCCTGTCGTCAACTTTAATTTCCAGCACCCAGTCGCCGTCGGGAATCGCGTTCAGATTGTTCCAGAAACGGTTGGCGACTCCAGTGGTGTTGCCGGTCAGGAGGATGGTGTAATTCGCCGATCTGCCGGTAACAGCTCCCAGTCGGCCTTTTTCCCAATTTGTTTTGACGCTTGCTATTTCGGCTGAAGTAGAACCGGCGTGGTAAATAACGTACTCAAAGTAGTAGTTTTTGGCGTCGCCTTCCGTCAACTGAGTTTTGCCAATGTTGGAATGTTCGTCGTTAAACGACACTCGAATCTGCGCGTTGAGATCGGTAATTGAGCTGCCGCTCAGATTGAGGTTGTTCAGCGTTATGACCGGCCCGGTGGCATCTTTGATAAAGGAGTAAGTTTTACTGGTCGATTTGCCGGCAGTATCGTACGCGATAATGGTTACCGTATGCGTTCCGTCGTCGAGGTCATTGAAGCCCGCAATGTAGCCGTCAATAGTGATGCCATCCTCTTTATAAACCGGTACTCTATTTGTTTTGATAGTCCATGACCAATTATATACCGTACCGTTATAAGTAAAGACTTCTTCCTTATTATCATCCACCTTGACCGTCAGACGGTGGAAGTTTCCATCCGAGGCTTGCCCCGACAGGGTAAACGGCTCTTTGAAGATATTGGAAGGAGCGGGAGCGGGAGGCGCGGGGATTAACTCACTATTCACCCTCTTTATGTCCAGTTCCGGAGCCTTGATGTCCATCGCAAAGGCAACATGATTGACAATATTGCTCTTGGTGGGATCACTGTTGATTATATTCTCTGTCTCGGAATTATTGCTGCGGTCGGCAATACGGATGTCCAGCAGATAGGTTCCGTCCGTTTTGGCGGGCAGGGTGATGGTCCAGTTTGCGGACCTATTGGTCGGAGCGGTATCGAAATAGATCTTCTCCCACGACGGGCTTTCTTCGCTCCAGGTATTACCCGTTAATACTTCTTTCTCGTAGATACGGTACTTAAAGTAGTACTTGCCAAAGGTCGGGTTGGGATTGGTTTCTCCAGGGCCAAGGAACTCAACCTCGTCCTTCCAGTAGCCAATGAGGGAATTACCGTCTTCAAACGCGCCCTTTATCTCGGAGCCCGCGCCGCCAAACGAACTCATACTGCCCCGCGCGTCACTCAAAGCATCTCCACCGGCGTCCCACAAAGCCTTGTCTATCACCACCGGTTCAATGTTGTGGTATTTTACCAGCGGCGCCGCGGTGTCTTTGATAAATTTATACGTATCTTTCGTTGTTCGCGCCGGATTGCCCTTGTCGGTGGCGGTAACGATTATGGTATTATCTCCCTCGGCGATGGTGGCATTGGCGCCAAAAGTAGCCTTGTCGAGAGACCATGACCAGGCATAGATTAAATCAGCCGGAATATCGGTAACCCAACCACCCTGAGCAAAACTAACCCACTCAGACGGAACATTCGCGTGCAGGGTGGCTAAAATCTTTGGATTGTCCTCATCAGGATAGTTATCATTTGTTACCGCTATGGTCAGCGTGTCCAGGTCGCCGTCGCGGATTTTTCCGCTCAGGGTAATGTTACCGTTGGCGTAGTCACCGTTGAAGAAATTGTCCACCGGTTTGTCCATTTTATCTATTCCCGGCGCATAGTTTACCATCGGATCATTGTGTGTTCCCGAATTCTGAACCATCTTCGGCGCGTTCCGGTCTACGGTAAACTTAACCCTGCTTCTCCTGTTGGCATCCGCGGGATCATCGCCGATGAGATTCTGTTCCTTGCCGACCCGGTCAAAGACCTGGATTTCCAGCCAGTACACGCCGTCGGGAATAGCGTCCGTCGTGGGCCAGAAATTAGCATTGGAGCCGGTTAGCGGAATGTTATAACTCGCCGACTTGCCCGGATCAAGAATCTCAGCGCCCGCGGCAGTCTCAAATTTTTGTTCTTTAAAATTCAGACTGCCCGGAGCCGGGTCGTTACCGCCGGCGCCGACAGCGCGGTAAACGCGGTATTTAAAGTGATTATCAATTTTGTTGGTACCGGTGTTATACAGGCCGATGCGGGAATTATCGTCGTTAAACGAGAGCCGAATCACGGCGTTGGAATCCTGAATCGGGACACTGCCGTCCAGTTCGAGGTTGTTCAGCGTGATCACGGGCGCAACGGTATCCTTGACAAAGGTGTAAGTCCGGGATGTCGAGAATTTGTTGGCATGGTCATACGCGGTGACGGTAATGGTATGCGAGCCTTCGGCGAAGTCGCCGTTGTTGAAGTACTCGGCGGTATCCCATTCCCAGTTATATCTCGGCGCCGTAATAGTTTTCCAGAAAGCGGCGTCATCAGGATACTTAAAGTCTTTTGTTCCGTATACGACGCCGTTATTTTCCACCTGTATGGTCACGCCCCACAGGTTCGCGTCTGAAGCTATTCCCGTCAGCTTGGGCGCTTCTTTGAAGGTATTTTTGGGATTCGTATTCGGATTATTCGTTCCCGTTATCCTCAGCGTCGGAGCCGCGCGGTCAACCGTAAAGGCAATGTTTTCGACAATATTCTTTGGTGTAACGGTCAAATTATTGTGTTCGTTGGTATTGCCAACGCGGTCAAGGACTCTAATGTCCAGCAAATACACGCCGTCGGGAATACCGTTAACCGGGCGCTGTATGTAAGTACCGGAATCGGGGGGATCTTCGACCTCCTCGGTACCCTGTGTCCAGAAGTTAGCGGCAGTTCCGGCAAGGGTTTCGCCGGGGCTTGCGCCGCCCAGATTGATGCTCCAGTTCTCGGTCGTCAGCGTATCGTCGCCGGAGAAATAGAGTTTTGCATAGCCCGGCCTGGTATCCGGCGTTAATTTATCAGAGGTGTAGATTCGGTACTCATAGTAGTACCTGGCCTCGCTTTCGCCGGCGGGTACCTTGGGTACTTGCGCGTGAGCGCCAATCCTGGAAACGATGTCGTTAAAGGTTCCCCGAATGACGAGGTTGCTCCCCTCAATCGTCGAAATTGTTTTCAGCGTGTCATTCAATGTTGATGAACCCCAGCCTGCCGCGTCTATGACTACCGGTTTGATGTTGGTGAATTCCACCTCGGGCGGATCGCAGTCTTTGACTATGGTATAGGTAGTTTCTCTGGTATTGGTATTTGCCCTTTTCTGAACGTCGGTGGCGGCAATGGTTATGGTATACGTTCCGTCTTTGAAGGCGTTCTCGGCGCTGGTGTCGTTAAAGGTTGTCAGAGGAAGCGACCATGACCAGTTATACTCCCATGTAGAGGTATTAAAGGACCATTTTGCCGGAGCATCCGCCGGAGTAAGAACAAACGGAGTGCCGGCGACTATGGCGCCACCCTGGTACTTCATCGTAATGGTCAGCTTATCCAGGTCGCCGTCCATGACGGTGCCGCTCAGGGTAAACACCTTGTCATTGGGGGCGATGCCGGTGATGTCGGTTTGTGGTTTGTAGATAAATTTATTATCTTCCGGCTTACCGTCCTGGCTGACGTTGACGCCATGATTGACTATGCCTGCCGTCAATGTCGGAGGTTTGCGGTCCACGATAAATTTAACCCGTGTTTTGGTCGTGGGCGGCGTCGTGGTGCTGTCGGTGGTGATGAGTTTAGTGTCATTACCAACGCGGTCAACCGCTTCAATTTCTATCCACCATACGCCGTCGGGAATTTCACCCAGAGAGTCCCAGAAGGTATGGGGATGGGCTGACGATTGATAAGAATTGGCGCTGTAGCCCTCGTCCGTCAGGTAAATGTTATGCCTCATTGACGTGTTCGGAGCGCCTCCCAACAGGGCTTTACTATATGGCACGCTTCCTTCATCCGGGGATGGAATATCCGCGTCGTCTTTTGAAGCGCCGTTACGGTAAATACGATATTTAAAGTAGTAGTTCGAACCTAAACCGGGAGCGGTATTATCATTGCCAATTTTGGAATAAAGATCGTTTAACGACACGCGGATAACGGCGTTAGTCTCTTCAATAATGGTGGAACCATCGCCTTCCAGGTTGTTCAGCGTTACTTCGGGCGGTGTCTTATCCTTGATAAAGGTGTATCTCTTTGTCCCCACCCTGCCGGCAAAGTCATACGCGGTTACGGTTACGGTATACTGTCCGTCAGGCGTCGAGGTGTCGGAGAAGAAATTGTCGAAGTGCGTGTCGATATTCCATGTCCAGGGATATTCGTCTATCTTTACCCCCGCGTCATCAACTAACGGGGCTTTTGTTCCCCAAATACCGGCGCTGTTTCCTTCCAGTCTATAGTCTTTTTCTTTGGTAAGGTCGTTGCCCTCCACCAGTATCTTCAACCCTCTCAAGTTCATTTCTCTGACTTTTCCCGTCAGAATAAACGCGTTTTTGAAGATGTTGGAAGGAGCGGGATTACCGTCAATATCATCACCATTTACCTTGAGGTCTTTCAGCACCGGAGGATTCCGGTCTATCGTAAAGGCAATATGTTCGACAATACTGCCGGGACTGGTAGCGCCATTGTGTTCGTTAGTATTGCCAACCCGGTCGGCAACGATGATGTCCAGCCACCACATGCCGTCCTGGTAATTTGCCGCGGGCAGGCTGATGCTCCATGATTCGCTCGTTTGCGTATCAGACCCCGGGGTTCCAAATTTGACAGTTGTAGGAGTCGGCCTGGTACCTTTTAAACTCTCGGCATTGTACACGCGGTATTGATAGTAGTACTGGCCGGATGAATTTTCAGGATCGCGTTTATAGCCAATTCTGGAGAAGTCGGTAAATGTCCCGCTAATCACGGCGGGAGATTCCGTCAGCACCATAATCTGGGCGATCTTGTCATCCAGCGCTTTTTTGGCTTCATTGGTTGGATTCGCGGCGGTTCCGGCAATCCACGTAGCGCTGTCTATATCCACCGGAATAAAGTTGTTATTGAAACTTACAACGGGCGGTTTGGTATCCTTATCAATAGTATATGATACAGACGTCTTCCTGCCGTTATTATTATTGCTCGGGCCGGAGTCAACGGCGGTTACCGTTAACGTATTCGTTCCCTCGGTGAGTTTGTTGGTAAAGTAATCCAGCGTTAAAATCCATTTCCAGGAATATTCACATTTTGCCGCGTCATAGGTAAAGTCATCGGTATAACCGGTAGTCCATGTACTTGCGTTGAACGTGTCGGCATACCTGGTTTTTTCACTGTTCACCAGTTCAACGGTCAATACCTTAAAGTCCCCGTCAAAGACCTTTCCTTCCAGATAGAACGGATCAACGGTTTGCGGGCCAAAGATGATTTTATCACCGTCAACATTGGATTTAACTTGAGCGTGTTCTATTTTGTCTATGCCGGACGTGTTATCGCTTTTCTTAAAGAACGCCGGGTCTTTCCGGTTCACATAGAACGCGGTCCTTACGACATCATCACCAACTTCGGAATCGAACTTGGGATGCGAAGGTTTCGTGTAGTCCAGGTTGATTTTGTCATTGCCCACGCGGTCGGCAACTTTAATTTCCAGCCACCAGATGCCATCGGGGATTCCGTCCAGGTTGTTCCAGAAAGCGTCTGTGAGATCCAGGGCGATGCTCCAGTCGGAAGAGGTGCGATCAGTGGTTGTCAGATTAGGTTTTTTCCAGGTCGAGGACGCGGCGGAGGGAATCTTGTTGTCATGACTGTAAATGCGGTACTCAAAATAGTACGGGAGGGAATCTCCGTCTTTCAAATAGCCAAGATAGGAATTAAGATCATTAAACGAACCGCGCAATTCCGCGGCGGTGTCGCTTATCACGGTAACGTCCGTCGGTACTGTTGATTTCTTGATATTGCCGAATGTCACCGTAGGCGGAGTCGTATCCTTGACAAAGGTGTAAATGGAATTCGTCGGGATAGAAGGCGTGGATATTCTGCCGGCATAGTCATACGCCGTTATGGTTATGGTATGCGATCCGTCGTCGAGATCTTTGAAGGCCGGAATAGTGCCCGCAGTCCCGTCGCTCTTTACGCCCGTTACGGTGTTCTCCAGATTCCATGACCATGCATACTCTTGCGGTGGAGTGTATATACCCCAAATACCGGAAGTATTCGCTGTATCATAATCAACGATGATCTCATCTTTGTTATCCACCTTTATCTTCAGGCCTTTCAGGTTCAAATCCACGGCTGTTCCGCCCAGAGTAAACGGAGTTCCCCATGCGTTATTATGGGTCCGGTTCTTGGCGCTTAAAGCGCTGCTGTCCGGCGCTGTTGTTACTGAAAGCGTCGGATCAGTTACGTCAACCGTAAAGGCGATGTTTTTAACCGTACCGTAATAGTCGGCAGGATCACCATCAAGTTTTCCGTTGGCTTCTCTGGTATTATTGATCCGGTCCATAACGCGGATGTCCAGCCAGTACATTCCGTCGGGAATAGTAACGCCGGCGCCATAGCTTATCCCTCCGGCCGTAATGCCGTACAGAGGGATGGTCAAAGGCTGGGTCGTGAGCGACCCGTTGGCGAGATCAATCTTGGTATATGGCAGAGACTCGTATGTTCCGTCCAGTAATTGGGCGGGGGTGTAAATACGGTACTCATAGAAGTACTTGTCACCGTGTTTTTCAGTGCCGCCGATGGGGGAATATTCATCATTAATGACTCCCTTTATCTCGGGTTTGGCGGTCAAAAATTTGGTAATTCCGTTCAGCGCGGTTATCCTGGCCGGATTAGTGACATCACTGTCCCACACATCGGCTCTTATCACCTGAGGATTCAGATTGCTGAATTCCACCGTGGGCGGGCGCGTATCCTTGATAAAGGTATACGACGGCAGAGTCGTCTTCCTGCCGGTATTGTTATTGCTCGGGCCGGAGTCAACGGCGGTAAGGGTAATCGTATTCTTTCCCTCAGGCAGAGCGTCGAAGAGCGTCTTAGTGAGAGTCCATGTCCAGGTATATACGCAGGTGTTCGCGTCATAAAGATCAGAATCCCACGCAACCGCCGTCAATGTAGCCGGAGACGATGCCCCCGCGCACGATATTCCCTTACTATCCAGCAGTTCAATGGTCAGTTGCTTAAAGTCCCCGTCCATGACCGTTCCCTCAAGCTTAATTACCTCGGTGGATGAAACATAGGGGCCGTCGTTGTTGTAGTAACCCTCAGGCTCCGTTCCCGCCTTTACTTTCAGATCCGGAGCTATTCGGTCTACCGTAAACTTAACCGAGTAATTAGCGGGGTCGGGGGGGGCGTTTTTATTCCCTGTTCGGTCATAAACCTGGATTTCCAGATACCAGTTGCCGTCGGGAATATCATTTAACACGCCGCCCCAGAACCGTTTGGGACTCGCGCTGCCGGTCAGGTCGATGGTCCAGTTATATGACTGGCCCGGATCGGTTCCTATAAAGGCTTTTTCCCATGCCAAACCGGACGAACTGGCTGTCTCACGGTAAATACGATACTCATAGTAATATTCGCCTTTGGTTCCGCCGCTGCCATCTTCCGTGTCTTTTTTATAGCCAATGCGGGAATAGGTGTCAAAGAATGAACCCCGAATCGTGGCGGTCGGATCTATAATGGTATTGGCGGCACCCTTAAAATTGCCGCCCGCTGTGACGGTGATGGGCGTAATAACGGGTCCTGTCGTATCTTTGATAAAGGTATACCGTTCATTCTTCGTTCTGCCGCCCAGGTCATACGAGGTTATGGTTATCGTGTACTCGCCGTCGTCGAGGGCGGTAAAGTCCGCCGACTTGATAGTCCATGTCCAATTAAAGTCCTTGTCTTTCTCCATTTCATCCGTACCGGAATACCGGTCGGTTATTTGCATTTCACCGGGAGTATTAAAGCCTTTCCGGTATTCGTATGACTTACCGTTACCATCTTTAGTCGGCACTTCAACCATCAGCATCTTGAAGTTTATATCCATCGTTGTTCCCGTCAGGGTAAACGGCGTATTGTAGGTATTATTGCCGGGTTTAACTATCGTCAGAGTCGGATCGTTCCGGTCTACCGAGAAGGCAATGTGTTCAACTTTTGGTTCACCTGAAATTTTGTCTTCGGTAGTATTGCCAATCCGGTCAAGAACACGGATGTCCAGCCACCACAGGCCTTCGGGAATCTGATCCCCGCCCCAGAAATAAGCGCTGATTGGATAAGTATAGTTGTCTCCGCCCTCTATGTTTTTCCTGGTCAGGGGGATGCTCCAGTTTTCGGTTGTCAGCGTATCGGCCCTTAACGGCATCTTCTTCCATTCCGGGAAGTCCTTATAAGCCGGGGATCCTGATGTCATGTAACGCTTGTTATAAATACGGTACTCAAAGTAGTACTGGTCGGCGTTGGTTGTCATGGAATTGGGCAGTGAAACCCGTTCCTTGCCAATCCCGGACCATTCGTCCACAAAGGTTCCCGCAAGCGCGGGAGCGCTGCCCTGTACCGCGGTCACTTTATCCAGCAGGCCATCCAGCGTCGCGCCCGGAGTATTCCAGGCTTCCGGCGTTATCTGAACTTTGCTGATGTTTTGCAGGAATTCCACCGCGGGCGCTTTGGTATCCTTGACAAAGGTATATTTTTCCGTCGCCTCTTTGTTGGGCGGAGTGGCGGCGTCACGGGCGGTAATGGTTACCGTCCACGTTTCATCGCCAAGCTTGTCAAAATCGCTCTTCAGGAGAGTCCATGACAGATTAAAGGTGTTGGTAGCGGGTTTATAGGTAGATTTCCAGTCCGCAAGCGCGGGCGTATAACCAGACGAGGGCTGCCCCTTGCTGTTCACCAACTGAATCGCCAGTGTCGCCAGGTCTCCGTCCTGGACAGAGCCCTCCAGCTTATACACCGTATCGCCTGGATTGAGTTTCTTGATATCAGGGCCGCCGTAGATGGACGCGGGCGGCGTTATACCAGCCAGCTTCGGAGCCGTCCGGTTCACATAAAAGGCAACTTTGGTTTTGGGGTAATCAGACTTTGTGTCCAGATTAACTACGTGGCCGGGAGTTGTATCGGTGTAGGTGCCGTAGACCGCCCCGTTATTGAGCCGGTCGGCGGCAAAAATTTCCAGATACCATTTGCCGTCGGGAATCCCTTCCGGCCATGACCAGAATTTACTGGCGCCGTTCAGGGAAATTTCCCAATTGACGGATTGGCCCGTCGTGGCTCCTAAATCGTATTTTTCCCACGCCGGGTCTTTATTGGGGGTAAGAGTCGTGTCCTCACTGTAAATACGGTACATAAAGTAGTAATTGCCCGTCTCTTCTACGCCCAGAGTATCTTTCTGCTTAAAGCCAATGTCGGACAAAAGGTCGGTAATGGTTCCCCGCAGTGCCGCGGTGCTGGTCGGATCGGTAATGACGCCGGAACCTGTAGTTATATTATAGTCGCCGTTCTCATTGATACCGATAAATTTAACCACCGGCGCGGTGTTGTCTTTGGTAAAGAGTATCGAAATTGTACCGGTATTGCCCGCCCGATCTATTGCGTCAAACGTTAAGTTACGCTTTCCGTTTTCAATGTCGTCGAAGCTGAAGCCCAAATCAGCGGCAGTCAGTTCCCAGGTGTACTCAGGTTTAGCCGCGCTGAAATCGCTCACCTTTTTGGCCTCAATATACCCTGTTTTGGTTGCTCCCGCGGCAGTGGTGGTCACAGTCCATCTGATATACAGTTTGGTGGATGGGGTGATTGTGCCGCCGGGACTCTTGAAATCGTCCAGGTTAAGTTCTATAACCTTTCCTGTCAGTTTAAAACTGCTGCTCGTGCTAAAGATAATGTGAGGCGCCAAATCGGCCGCGTCGACCGGGGGGATATAACCCGGTTTGGTAACAATAACTACAGGATCTTTTATATCACGGGTAAACGTCACTATGCACTCAGGGTGGTTGGAGTTCTCGCGCGCCGTTGTCCGATCAGCACCCAGTTTTGCTTGATAGGCGTCATATACGGTAACCCTCAGTTGTCCTTTTCCCCCGTTTGGCTGCAGTCCTTTCAGCGCGGTCTCTATACTTGCGATACTGTCGTTCAGGGCGCTCAGGGAATGGTACGTTATGAAGGATGCGGTAGGGTCGCTAGGGTTGGCGGGCAGCAGCGATTTAGTAATAATGGGCGGAGTATCCCATTTGGGATTGTCTTCGTCAGCATCACCATCACTTTTAATTCTGCTGTTATATTCAATGGTGTACTTTTGGATGCCGTCGTCATCGGTCAAACTTCCCAGCAGGGATGTCAATTCGCGTACCACAGAGTTGTTCGGGGGATTGGTAATCGTTACCGTCGGGAGGTCAGTCTCCTGGACAACCTTAATATACACTCTTTTAGTCGCCGGTATTTCCGCTCCGCCCTGCGCCATGACGTGCAGGGTATACTCGCCATTGGGTATCCTTGTATTTTCGAATGCACCGGTTTTACCGGTGTATGGTTCTAAGTAGTTTGAGTTGTAGGTGCCGCTACCCCGTGTGTCAATGTATGTGTCCGGCGGAATCAGCTCGGTTTTTCCGTTCCCCGCGGCAAAAACATTAACAAAATCCACAACCGGCGCAAAGGGAAGCTTCCATTCCGCGGCGGTGGGAGAGGGATTGTAGCCGCGTTTCACCAGCCACCACCGGCTTTCATCAACGCCGTAGTTGTCGGTGATCAGCGCGTTAAAATCAAACACGCCGTTCACCGTATACTCCGGTTCTCCCATGACATATCCCACATTGCCGGCATACCTCACCCGGTTCACGGTGATCGTCGGCTCCTTGTCAAGAATCCGTACCGTAAAGCCCCGCTGTGAACAGAGATCTATATTATCCTTATCATTAAGTCTGTCCACAACCGCCGTTTCCCATACCCGCAGGGAAATCTCGTATTCATCCCCCTCAAACGTGAAAGACTTGCCATCCCGCGCGCCGGTATGGTCCACTGTGAAAATCGACACGCCTTTTTTAATGACCGGACTCATGAACAGGAATTGCCGTCTCAGAGACCCCCTGCTGTCTACCCAGCGGGGATCGTTTTCTTTGCTGGGACTGGCTGGTTCCGTGTTATAGCTGGTATCCAAATAATTTACTTTTCCATCATTATTGCGATCCGTATCACCGGGGAATTTCTGGGCCCATTCCAGAAATACTTCCGGCGCGCCGGTGGTTAAGTTTTTCACCACCAGATCCGCCCGTTGTATGCCGGTTGAGTGGCTCGCGCGGGCTTCAATAACAAAATCCCGTGTCGATGAAATATAGTTATTCGCGGCGGTCTTTTGTCCGTAGCGGGAATCCTTTTGTCCGACGAAGCGGGGATCATCTCTGATAACGCGATTAATCGGCGGATTCAGATAGTCGCTGCCAAAAGGATCGGGATTATTATCCCGGTTCAGGAATAAATCAACCACCGCCGGGCCTTCGCTCGCCTCAATACAAATTTCCCCCGCGGGGAACTCCATTGGCGGGAATATGCTTAGCATCTGGTTTGCGCCGGTGCCGGTTTCGCCAATATCATAGGCCCTGATCCGGAATCTATAGGTATCCCCTTGCGGCAGCGGCGTATCGCTCGGCTTTCCATTAACCCGTTCCATCAACTTCAGCTTGAACCGGATAAATTCCGACCCGCCTCCCCCGGCAGGTTCTACGCGCGTTCCCCAATCCTCAATGTTGTATTCATCGAACTTCATCCATTGGACGCTGTTTTCTGTCTCGCCTTTGCTGATATCCCAGAACTTTATTTCAGGATAGCGCGCCTTTACCCCCTGCACATCGTTGACCGTCCCCAGAAGATCGCCCTTCACATACACGACCGGCGTGGGGTGAGCGTCATCCCAAAGATAATTTACACCGTTATTGGGCGTCGTCAGCCAGAATTCCTCCGGCAAACCCGGTGAATTCAACGCGATAACGGGCGGGCCCAGCTTGATCTTATAGCTGTTCGGGTCAGATTCGGTCGGCATACGGGTTTCCCCGTCGTATGCCCTAATATAAATATAAAACGGGCCGTTGTCATTAATCGGTCTTTGATCAATCCAGGAATCTTTAACTATAACGCGCCCTTCCCTTTTGGCCGCCTTATATTCGGCTATTCCGCTGTCTATGTCCGCATACCACCAATCAAACGTTCCCGGTTTCAGGTTCATCGGGACCATTCTCCAGCCGATGTTTTTGTTATTGGTCTTGTTATACTGGTACCACATCTCTACCCGCGCAACCCCAATATCATCGGTAACCCGCGCCTCGAAACGGAATACGTTTTCTTTGAGGAATTCCCCCGAAACAGGCAGAATTTGATGAATTACCGGCGGGACAATATCCACTTTAGGGCCTAAACCGGCCACAAACGGGCTGTTATCGCACGTAAAGGTAAAAAATATCCCCAAAAACACAAAAACCGCGCCCAATAACCGTATTTTTCGCGCAAAAGTAGTCTTTTTCATAACTTCCTCCTGAGGATATTCTCTGTTTTCGTCCAGTAATATGGTTGGCGCGGCAGGCAAGATACGATGTGCAATCATTCAACAAGAAAAAAAGAAAAGAGGAGACACCAACCCCTACATTAAATAATAGTATACAATATAGTAATCGTCAACAAAAATATGAAAAAAAGTGAATAAATTGGCTGTTTTTGACCGTTTTTTGCCGTTTTTTTGACAGGCGCTGTCCAGGAGGTAAAAATTAACCGCGGAGATTGGTACAAAGGAGCGCGGAGGTTGGTACGAAAATCGTTTATCCCCCGTGGTAAAAATTTTTGAATTTATGGCGTTGTATCAGTCACTTCGGAGTGTCCACAGGTAGGAAGCAGTCAGGTAATATATTCTCGCGCTGCCGGAAACGGGGTTATACGGGGGAGATTCCGGGTGGGCGGAAAGCCAGCCCAGGGTGTCGGCAAGCAGGGTTTGGAATTCGGCGCTGCGGAGCCAGGTTTCGACCGGTCTGAGTCTTTCACGGTTTTTCCAGTCTCCGTCTCCATAGGGAACCGCCCACAGAATGTCCGTTTGAAACCCAAACGCGTTCCAGTTCCGCCGTCCGGGAAAAACGTCAGCTTCCAGATTGTTGGTTTGGTGTGTCGGCATCTGCCGAATCCGGCTTAAGGGGGCGTACATCCTCACGTCTTCACCATTGCCCAGCAAACGAGGCCACAATTCGTTCCAACCGTAGGTCATCGCCCCGCGCTGGAAGAAGTTTCCCATCAGAAGCCGCGTTTCCGCCTGCTCCCAGACCGTTTCATCCTGGGAAAAAACACCGGGGGTCTCCTGCACAAGCTGGGCGGCCCAAGCCAGAACCGCCGCGCGGTCGCCTCCGGCCAACAGGATAAGGTCGTTTCCCCCGGAACCGTTTTCCGCTTCCTGCCTGGTTAAGGGCGGGGACGTAAACTTGCGGAACACCAGCCAGGGATCCAGGGCCAGCGGCAGGGCATCCCCATAGGTTTTCGACCTGAATTCACGGTACACGCGAATCGGGCCTTGATCTTCAGTGGTGACCGGGGGGGCATACTTTGAATCAATCCGGTACCCATACCAGGAACGGGACAGGCGGGATTTCGCGGCGGACACCGGTATTATTTTCGCCTTCGGCAGGGGGGATGGGGAAGCGGCGATTACCTTTTCCCACGCCTTGACATACTGGTCCTCTATTATCCAGACAGGCCGCGGCCAAAAATAGAAAAAAAACCCCATACAAACCATCAGCAGAACAACGCCGATAACGGCAAGGGTTACCAGAAATTTCCGCAGTTTTCGCCTGTTTATCATACGCCCTTCCTACTATAGAAAATAAGGCGGTATTGAAGAATAATCAAGTATGCCCCGCTGAAAAGCCGCGTTTTGCCTTAGTTGTGCCTTTGTGTCTTAGTATGAACAAAAAGCGTCATTTTTTTTACTTTTTTTTCAAAAAGACTAATGCAAAACGCCGCTTTGCGCCCTATATATAGAGAGCATTGGAAATGCTATACTCATATTAATTGCAAGGAGTTTCTTATGGAAACGACAACAATCGGCAGACCGCCCCCTACCGGCGAGGGCCTCACTTTTGAAAAAGTGTGGGCAATGTTTCAGGAATCGGATCGGAGGATGGAGGAACAACGGAAGGAAACTGAGAAGATTATGAGGGAAAGCGCCGAACAGGTCAACCTTCAAATGAAGGAAACTGACCGGAAGATCGGCGAGTTGAGTAACCGGTTCGGCGAATTGGCGGAGCATCTGGTCGCTCCCGCTATTCATAAACGGTTTAACGAATTAGGGTATCATTTTAGCGCCGCCGCGGAAGGCGGTTATAAAATCCGTGATATTAGCAGCGATAAAATCCTCGCGCAAGTGGACATTCTGCTGGAAAATGACGACTTCATTATGGCGATAGAAGTAAAGGCAACAGTACGCATAAAAGACATTGAACACCACATCAAACGGCTGGAGATACTGAAAGAATACCGGAGCAAACGCCGCGATACGCGCATAATACGGGGAGCCATAGCGGGCGCGATATTCGGGGACGCGGAAAAAAAAGCGGTAGTTGAGGCGGGCTTCTATGCGCTGGTTCAATCCGGTGACACGATGAAGCTGGAAATACCGGAAGATTTTGTGCCGCGGGAGTTTTAAGCCGGTAAACGCCCTCATTTTTTTCACTGTATCAAATAACAATTAACAGATAACTCGGTGTCAGGCGCTATGTGCGCCGGGCGTTGACTTACTTTTGTTACCTGTTATTTGTTCTTCCTCTCCCCTCCGTGTACTTCGTGGTGAAAATTCTTCTCCGCCTTCATACCACTCCCGCTTTCTCGGCGGCCCCTGAGCCTGTCGCTAAAAAAGAAATGCTTGACAAATAACATCTATCGTATATATTAAAAATATGGATGTTTTTGCGGAAAAAATAGGTAATATAAAAGAATCTATTCTCAAATTTGTACCTGCCAGATATATTTATCTTTTTGGTTCCTATGCTTACGGTAACCCAACAGAAAAAAGTGATATAGATATTTATGTTGTAACTCCGGATAATATCGGTAATTTTTCAGAATTATATGCAAAAATAATTGGTGATTTAGGTGATAAAAAGATTTTTTTTATTGATTTACTTTTAAATGCGGAAAGTGATTTTAACATACGGAAAACAAAGAATAGATTTGAAAAAACAATATTTCAAAAAGGAAAAGTAATATATGAATATTGAAGATGTAATGGAGTGGATAAAAATAGCAGATGATGATTTTGATTCCGCGGAAATATTAAATCAGGCATTTCGTAAACATAATGAAATTATTTGTTATCATTGCGCGCAAGCGGTTGAAAAATATCTTAAAGGATATTTGGAATATAAAGATATTGTTCCTGAAAAGACACATAATTTATCTTATCTTAATAGTATTTGTATTGAGCAAGATAATTGTTTTATTAACATCAAGACCGAATGTGATTTTCTTAATAAATTTGCCAATGATATACGTTATCCATACAGATATGAAACAAAAGAAGATGATGTTAATTTTTGTATTAATGTTGTAAAAAAAGTCAGGAATCTTGAACCTATTATTAATTTACGAAATAGTTAATTTCTCCCCCGCCCCCTCCGTGATCTTTGTACTTTTGTGTCTTAGTGTAAAAAAGCGTCATTTTTTTTCACTTTTTTTCAAAAACACTAATGCAAAACGCCACTTTGTGCCCTATATAGTGCATGGAAACAGAACATGATGAGCTTGATGAAGAAAGAATTCCATGGCACCCCGCCTTTGTGGAAGCCCTGCAAATGGAGTTACAGGAGTATCAGGACGTGCTGGAATTCCATCCCGAATACCAGCTTACTTCTGAGCCGTTACGGATAGACTGCGTGGTCATCAAAAAGGTAAAAGACGTTGTTATTAAGAAAAACATCGCCGTTATATTCCGGGAATGGAATTTGCTGGAATATAAAAGCCCCGATGATTATATATCCGTAGCCGATTTTTACAAGGTCTACGGCTATGCCTGTCTGTACGCTTCATTTCAGCGGGTTCCCATAACAAGTCTGACGGTGTCTTTTATCGAAAGCCATTACCCGCAGAAACTGCTTGACCATTTAAAAAACGAGCGTAATTATTCAGTTGCGGAAACCGGATCGGGGATATATACTATAAACGGTGACATACTGCCGATACAGATAATCGACAGCCGCCGATTATCCGCGGAAGAAAATTTGTGGCTGAAAAACTTGAGCAAAGAACTGGGATACGCGGCGATTACGCAGGTAGGCACAGAAATAAACCGGCAAGGGAAGGCGGCGCGCATAGCGGCATATTAGAACGCGATACTGCATGCCAATCCCGCGGCAATACAGGAGGCAATAGAAATGGGTAATATGTCAAAACTTGACAAGATTTTTATAGAAACAGGATATGCTGCCAGAATGATCAAAGAGGCAATAGAAATGAAACATATATCAAAACTTGACAGGGTTTTTATAGAAACAGGATTGGCTGCCCAATGGGAAGCCGACGGCGAGCAACACAAAGCGTTTAGCATCGCGCAGAACATGGTCAAACTGGGGCTTCCTATTGAGACGGTTATTTCCGCTACCGAACTTGATCCTGAAAAAGTAAAAACGCTGTACCAGGTATCAAATAACAATTAACAGATAACTCGGTGTCAGGCGTAACATCATAAACTTAAGAAGAATATAACCACGGAGTTTCACGGAGTTTTGGTACGAAAATCTTTTATTCCTCCGTGAAACTCCGTGGTAAAAATTCTTAAATAAATCATTTTCCGTGTTCCACCCCCAAGAAAAAAACAAGCGGGGCTTTCGCCCCGCCTGCTTGCTTCTCATCGCTTCCCGGTCACTCGACACACTCAGTGACCGGGACGGATTGCGTTACTGCCAGTCCCAGACCTTGATGTTGCCTTTGAGGATCGCGCCTTCGTAGTGGTCTTCGGTTGAGTAACCAACAATAACGGTGTTATTGAGGTATTGCGAGTCTCTGGTTAGGCCGCTGGGCGGATCGCGCCAGCCGTCCTCACCCACATTTCCCGTCCCAGCGATTTGGTGATTGGCCGGTACGCCGTTGCAGATAAATTCTTCGAGTTTCGGTACCGCGCCGGCGGGTACGGTCATAACTTCCCAGGTGCGCTGGAACTTGTTGCTGGAGTCCATACTCGCAAGCGGCTGATCGCTGCTGTAATCTAACCGCCAGGCGACGCGCGCCGAATGGGTGGTTTCCGGGAACGAGCCGTGGGCGTAGGTAATGTACGGCACCCATACGGTTTTCATGGTCGCATTGGTCGCGCTGGTGCGCCGTGATTCCGACCGCACGTTGATCATGATCTTGGTTCCCGCGGACAGGTAGGTGTCTACCCTTACCGGCTTAACAGCGGAGACGTTTGGTGTACCACTGCTGGCGGGAATAAGGGCATACCACAGTCCGCCGTTGCTGACGTCAAAGTACGCCAGGTGGATGTTATCGTCTCCGTCTACCGCCATGTCTACGTGGGCGCCCCTGTTGGTGTCAATGGTCTTGGCGTTAAGCTGCCAATAATTGGTACCACCGCTGGTTGAATACGTCGCGGATCTCAGAACACTCGTGCCATTATTGGTGGTGAGGGGGTATATACGGACGTTCAGCAGATCATTACCGGTAATAGCAGTATTACCAGCAGCTTGAAGGACAAATCTAGTAGCGTTAGTAGAATTACTACTGTATGTAAGTTTAATAGTAGCGTTATTGGTACCACCTGCGTACCTTACATACCATACTCCATTCGTAGCATTATTACCTGTTACTTTGTCGCCATTGTACACAACGAGGACAACATCACCTTGCTGAAGATTAGTCTGTCCATTCGCGTTGAGAGTATAGTATGTTGAGTTGCCAACGGGGCCATCATTACTTGTACCCGTAGTAGTGGTAAGGGAATAATAAGTACTAGCAATGTAATAAGGACTGCCCAGATTCATACTCTCACCGGTGGTGTTTGCAGTACTCAACGTAAAGGTATCATTGCTGCTTCTGCCGGTCAGATAAACCTTTGCCATGTTCACAGTACTCGCAGTGTCGTTCGTCGCATTGTTGTTCGCATTGGTTGCACTCGCCCAATAGTAGCTGCCAATATTCCCGCTAGTAAAACCGTGGTTGTTCAGAGTATACTGCCCTGTTCCTGTTTCAACATTCTTTACCCAGCTTGTCGAAGCGTTGTGAGTAGTCGTTGTCGGCGTAGTGTTGCCCCAGGACAAGAGCAATTTCCGGTTGGTATTGTCATACCAGGCAAGAACCGGCCTGCCGTTGCTCAACAAACCGGCGGCGTTGTATATACTGCCCCGGTTGGTAGTTAAGGGCGCCGACGCGGCTCTGTCGCTCGCCACTATGTCCGCCACGGAATTACTGTTACCCATCGCGCCGGCAGCGTTACTACCGGTGGTAGTGGCAATATTGTACACATCTAAGGCGCCAACAGTACCGTATACCGCATTAAGCGTCTTCAGTTCGTCATCATAATAGCTGATGAAAACCCGGTCGGCAAAAGCGTCCGTTCTGTTGGGATAACCAGCATTGGCGGCATTACGATTGGTACCCTGAACGACGATGCGCGGAATTTTAATACGGGTAGAGAGGGCGCCCGCCAGATTCCTGATCAGAATAGTGGGAGCCGGGGTAATCCTTTCAGCGGCGCCTTGCGCGTTGGTGCTTAATTGGTCATTGCTGGACGGGTAATCACCAGTGCCATTGGCGAGGCTTCTGCCCATGAAGAACCCTCTGTTATTGGTGTCATTGGAGCTCTGATCGGAAGCCATCCCGTAGAATGACGGGCTTTGACCGCTGAGACCGATCGTTGTATTTATCGTCCTGTTCGAGTATGTGGACCCAATATCATAGGTCACGTTGTTTCTGCTTACCCTTAACCGCCCTGTTTGAGCGCCGCCGTAACGTCCATAACTTAAATAACGGGCGCCGTTCTTGTTGATTCTCATAAAGGGGTTATAGATGTTGTTTATATCCTCAATATTACCAGTGGTTTGGGTACCTCCGGCAGTGTAAGGCGTTATGCTCCCCGTGTTCCAGATGTACAGGTAACGGTCGTTGACCAGCATATCGTTGTTCGTCTTGTTGGGCTCCTGGTTGTACGATACGGAGGTGTCATTGTGGTTGTTGACCGCGTAAATTCCGCTTACCTTGACTTCCAGCCAGCCTGAATTGGCGGAGGCATCAACATCGGCATTGGCGCTCTTAATGGTCGTGCTGGCGCTCTTCTTGCTCCAGCGAATTACTTCGGCATCGTTTTGATCCTCTTCGTCGTCAACCGCGGCTACTCCAAAGGAATAGGACGTAGCGGCTGTACTGACGCCATTCAGGGTTTGAGCCGCGCCGAGCAGGCCGCCCAGGGTCGCGGTTACTCCGCCGCTGCCCGGTAAACCGCCGTTATTGCTATCGTTAGTCAGCTTGAGGATGTTAAAGCCCCTGATGACAATGGTCTGGCCGTTACCCACCGGGTATCTGCCCATGGCGGAACGGTTAAAGGCTGACGGCTCCGTACTGTACGCCTTGCTGAGCACGGTCTTTATGCTGTGGATGTACGGCACGATGTCCATGTTGTACAGGTTGCTCGAACCGGTACCGGTACCGGTAATGTTACCGGTGCCGGTTGTCTGGACAGTGCCCGCCGCTTCAGTATTATCGTACACATCCCGCGCCCTGATCTTTAAGCCCTGATTCAGAGCTACCACGGCGGTATGCCTGCCGGTGTCAATATCAAGTCGGTACTTTACCTCGTTGCCGCTCTGGGTAATATCGGACGACAGTATTTCGCATCTCCAGCCGTTGGCTGACCATTGATCCACTCCCCTCAGTTTGTAGAAAGCTACGGTAACATTACCACCAGTACCAGAAGCCGGATTAGCGGCAGTAAACTTGGCATCGTTAAACAATTTAATGGTATTAGCGTCAACGACATACACATAACGAGCATTACCGCCAACAGTAACTATATCACCGGTGGTTAATCCATGGTTAGTCATAGTCAATTGCTGGGCGGCGGGAGCGGTGGTATTGGCCGCGTTAGCGGAAGATGAAAGTGACGTGACCGCATCAGGATAGTAGGCTATACGCTGGTATTGCAGATTGTTTAATGCTTCCGAAGCCGGCGCACCGCCGAAAAGAAGGCCCGCGGATGCCGGATTGCCCGTACTCATATTCACCCAGAGACTGCGGATGACGTTCTTGTCCGATACCGTACCCCAGACGCTGATCTGTCCGGAAACCTTGGGAAGGTTGGCGGTGTAGCCGGCGTTGGTGTAATTGGCAGATTTTGATCCGGTTACCTGGGCTTCAAGCTCGATGTGGCCGTTCAACTGCTCAACTCTGGTTCTTACAAATTCGCCGTTGCTGTCTTTTTCGTCGCTGTTGTAGGTCGAGTTCTCGCTTGTTCTGGTATAGAAGAACGGTTGTATCCTGGTTGTCGGGGCGGTACCATCCAGGTTCTGGAGATTCATGCCCACCATGATAAGGTCTGACTGCTGTTCAGCTTCGGCGCCGGATGTTGTTGTGTCATATACCTTTATCATGAAGAAGGCGGTGTTGTTCGTCGCGTCCGGTATGAGGGTTGTGTCTGTCGAGCCGCTGTAAACAAAATCCTTATCCGTTGTAGTAGTGGCGCCCTGAGTAGTACCCCAGCGATCGCCGAAGCTCATGGTAGGACCGGTAGCGGCGTTAGGCGTGGCTGTTCCTGTTTGTACTCTGCCGGTTTTGACCGTATAACTATAAACCCTGCTAGTTCCGGTAAGGGTGGTCGTAGTGGTACAGACAAAGACTACGCCTACCCTATCCGGAAGCGCCTTAGTACCTGCGGGCGCTCCCAGCAATTCCCAGTCGATATCTGTGCCATCCGTTGCGATGGAGTACACAGTATCTTTAGTCATGGTGGTGGTAGTAGACGGACTGCGGGTCATCGCGCTTACGCGGAATCTATTGCCATTGGTCCCGCCGTTCCCGCCGGTGGTATTAACGACGAACGAAAGCCGGTAATTTTTCCCGGTAAAGTCCGTGTCAATTATCTTATGGAATTGATTTGTCATACTGTACGTATGGCTCGCGCCGGTGGGCGGCGTTACATCAGGGTTCTTATCCTGAGGCTGAGTCGCGCTGGTAACATCGTGGCTAAAGTTAAGGTCGGTCATGATCTTAACATTGCTGATGATCGGCGGCTTGTTACGGATGTACATTTCCTCTTCGTAATGGGTAGCGTTCCCCGCCTCGTCAATGACGATGTAGTGCAGGGTAAGCGGACCGTCGTCGAATCTCATGGTGTTAAAGTAGAGGGTCCAGTCATACGATCCTGGTGTGTCGCCGGGGTTGAATTCTTCGACATAACCGTCAAGGTCGATATCGGTGCCTTCGGTCTTGTTGATACATGCCGCCGGGCGCAGGGTAACACCAGCCGGAGCGCTTGGGCTGGCGGTCATCGACGAACCCATATTCGGATAACGGTTTAATTCAATCAGGCCGTTGTTTGTGGTTGTCTGACCTGTGCCATCCTTGACGGTTCTGGTTGTGTTGTGGGTTCCTATTGTCCATGCAACACCGTAGGGGTTGTAATAGGTGGTTTTCGCAGTATTGCTAAAGTACACCAACACTTGCGCTTTGTTGCCGGTGGCAGTGGGAACTAAGCCGTAGACGGGGCCGGAGTTCTTTGCCACGTCATAGTCAAAGGCTGTTCCTCTGACAGACTGGTTGACGGTAGAAACATTTTTCGGCGTGTTGTAGACGCTGGTGGGATAGTAGTTGTCAGCCCGGATGGTTCTGCTCTGCTGGACACGAGCCGGCGCTCCCGATGAAGGATTGTCTTCCGCCTGTATATCCAACGAGATATTGCCGCTGGACGGACTCGTTGATGTACCGGTCACCGGGAACGGCACCGTAGAGACGGCGGTGATCGTTATCCCGTAGTTGAACCGCTGGTCCTGCGCTCCGGTATAGGTAATAGCGACATTCGCGGCAGGTAGGGTTCCCCCTTCGGCGGCATACAATTCCCACCCTGTGCCGTCGGGTTTGGTGGTGCTTTTGGCGACAAAGGTGGTCCACTGTTTGACAAGGGTAGTATTAGCAGCGCCGGCAACAGTACTGAGATCGCCGCCGGAACCTATTCCAACGGTTCCCCAGTTAGTGGAGGCGGTGGTGCCCATATTGGCAATCATGTACTTCCTGCCCCTAGAGATGGAGCCTGTAGTTGCAGTTACCCTGCCGGTCGGCATAGTCAGCGTATAGCCCCATTGTGTGTGCGGCCCGCCCGTCCCGCTCACCGGAACGCTCGTATTTATGATGTTGGGGGATTGAGTCACGTCCATCATCACTTCATAGTTACCGCTGGTCAGCGGCGTTGAGCGCCACTGTATTCTGCCCAGACCCGTACTGCCGGATACGGTAGCGGTAATCCTGAATGTGCCCGAGGACTTTATATTGTCAACTAATTCATCGCCCGGCGATTCAAACGTATCGGGAGAGGTCACTAACCGCTGAATCTTCATATCGGTAACTTGCGGCAGACTGGTGTCAACAATAAATTCGCAGCCAATTCCGTCTTTGCCCCGCTTATGTTGTGTATCCGGGTTATAGTTCTGTATCGTTGTCCATGAGGGCGGCGTGGTGCCGTTAAACATACCATCAGCCATGTTGATTTTCTTGGAATCAATCGGCATAACCTCAATGTAGACCGACTGCTCTGTCTTGCCCGTGGGCGGGTTAAACTCTAGGGGATTGTTGCGGTTAATCTGATAGTTCCATATAACCGACGGTCCCGGACTGCCAACAATAGTCGCCAGTCCCCAGCCTTGATCATTGACCGTATAACCGTTGGTGTACCACGGATCATGCTGTTCTTTGGTTCCCTTGGCAACGCGCACCAGTACGGCCCATATAAAGTCATTGTCAGTCGCCGAACCGGTTACCTGTATCCTGCCGCCCAGGTGGTCGCCCGGCATGGGATAGGTTATCGAGGCTTTGGGCTGATCCGCGTCGGGGTCAAGCAGTATGAAGTAGTTTACGCCGGTGCCGTTAGGAGCAGGAAGCGAGAATTTGCCGGTGCTGAAATCAACGGTATTGACACCCTGGTTACCGGCGCTGTCCGTTGCCCTGATTTGGAAGGGCAGCCGCCAAATATTACTTCTGGGGTTAATATTAATGGTGCCGTTGTTGAGGATATCAACCGGGTCAGACTCGGTCGCGTTCACAAACTCGCCGTTCACGGTCGCGTTCAGATCGTAGGTCCAACTGTACAGACCGCCGGAGAAGTTTTTGGCCGGAGTATCGGTGTTCAGCGCGGCGTTTGTCCAGGTGCCCGTCTTGCCAATATTGTACTCTATCATGCTGATAGCGTTGTCATCAGCCGAGCCGCCCCGGACGGTAGTCATGCCGGTAACCTGCTCCTTCCACGTCGGCAGAATAACCGTCGATGTCGGAACCTGAGTATCGTAGTTAAAGTCGCGTGTCTTGTTATTGACCCGTTCGCTGCCGGAATACGCCGTTATGTTGACGGTGTAGGTCTTACCATGCTGTAAAGAACCGGCTGCCCATGTCGGCGGGTTTTTCTCCACCCATGTCGCGCTGCCGGCCGGCCAAGTTGCCGGAATCAGGAGTCCCCACTTCCAGGGATTTTCCACAGGAGCGAGGAACGCCGGTGACGGGTCGCCCGGTGTGGGATACGGGGGATATCTGACCGTTATCAGGTCTTCGCCATTCAGAGAGAGGGTGGCGGTTACCCTGAGCATACCGGCGGTTTTGGAAATTGCCGTGCCGGTGATGTAGAAGCCGTCCGCGGTGGGGACAACGGGATAGCCGGTATCCGGACTGGTGAGAGCATTAGGATCTTTCGGATAGAGATTAATGCCGTTTACCCCCTGTGATGCCTTTCTATAGAAGGGATGGCCGCTTAAATGGTTCTTGCCGTTGACGAAGGTCGGGGATGCGTCGAGGTTTATCAGCGGTCTGTCGGTGTCTATCGTGAAGTATTTCGTATCGCTCGTAAACTCATTGGCCGGGGTCGCGCGGTCAACTACGCGGACAAAAATCCGGTAGCGCCCTTCGGGCAGTTTCAGCGCGGTAGAACTGGTTGAGTCGGTCGGGACAACTTCCTTTGTCCAGGTTACGGTGCTTCCCAATCCTTCCAGGCTCGTGGCGCGGTCAAGCAGGGTGAATACTTTGGCAATGGTGGTAACGCTCACCTGAGCAAGCTGTGTACCGGAGGAAGCCGGAGCGGCGGCAGTAAGATCGTAATCCGAGAACAACTTAAATCTGTTAGCGTCAACGCGGTATACATAACGAGTATTACCGCCAACCGTAACTTTCTCACCGGTAGATAATCCGTGGTTTTCATAAGTAAACACCTGAGCGGAGTTACCCGGTGTGGTGCCGGTAGCAGCGTTAGAGGTAGTGGTAAAGTTTCTGGCAGCCGCGGTGTATGTTGCCGCATTGGTACCGTCTCCCGCCGAGAAGCGCGCAGTCCAGGCGCCGCCGATAATCAGTTGTTCTTCGACGTAGGTCCAAATCGAGTATATTCCGCCCCAACTGTCTTTGTCGATCGCGGAACCCTGGATGCTTATGGCGTTACTGTCAAAGTTGACAGCGTTGGTGAGGAATTTCACTTCAGGCGCGGTAGTATCTTTGATAAAGGTATAGGTCGCGGAAGCGGATTTTGAGTCGTCAGAAGCGGTAGCGGTTACCGTATACTGTCCATCAGGCAGGCTGTTGAACGAAAATTGCGTCGAGGGCGCCGCCGGAAGCGCCGGTCCTTGTTCGGTGAAGGCCGTCGCGGTGAAAGATTTCTTCCACTTACGGGTAGTACTGCCATTGGCTTCAGCGGTATCGCTTACCGTATCAGTGGTCATGTACCGGTCTCCGTTGCGGACTTTAACTTGCACTGTCCTCAGGTTTACATCGTTGGCGGTTCCGTTCAGGGTAAATACCGTGCCGGAGCTCGTTTTGCCATAGACAAAGGGACTGGCGGCGGTGACACTGTTGGTGTTCGGCTGCTCGCTGACCGAGTCAATCGAAATCGTCGGATCATCCTTGTCTACCGTAAAGACAATGTTCCTGAAGCTCGCGGTATTGCCGGTCTTGTCAGAAACTTTGATGTCCAGCCACCAGGTTCCGTCAGGAATACCGGGAACGACAACCCCATCTTTCGTCACTTCGAGCCAGTAATTAGAACCGGTAGGAGCGGGACCGTTCAGGGGGATGCTCCAGACCGCGTTCTTCTTCGTTCCTTCAGGGAAGGGAACCGATGTCCACACCGGGGTCGCGGGCGTGGCATTATTGTCGTCAGTCCTGTTCTGCAACGTGGCGGAGTTGTAAATACGGTACTGGAAGGTCAGATCCAGGTCGCTATTCACGTCGTAGAAGGAACCCTGGATCGCCCCGCTGGAGCCTATTTGGCTGGGCTTCAGGTTTGCCAGCAGGGTGTTCAGCGCCGCCAGAGTGTAGGTATTGCCGCCGCTCTGGGTATTCCACTGAGCCTTGGTCAATGTTTTGGTTTCGTCGATGTTGCCGAAAGTGACAAGCGGCGGCTCGGTATCTTTGGTAAAGGTGATTTTCTTGGTGCTGTTAGGACCGGATATGCCGCTGGTAGACCTCGCGGTAATGGATATCTCATGCGGTCCCTGCGCCAGTCCGGTATTAACATTAATGTTACCAGCCGTACCGGAAGCCGGAGCGCCGACAGTACGCGCAACATCCGAGAACAACTTAAAGGTATTAGCGTCAATCATATGCACATAACGAACCAGGTCGCCAACAGTAACTTTGTCACCGGTGGTTAATCCATGGTTAGCGTAAGTAAACACACGCGCGGAGTTGCCTGAGCCGGTATTGTCCACGTTGTTGGTAGTGTTAAATGAGGTGCCAAACTTCGGCAGGGTTGCGGTAGCGCCGGCGCTGCCGTTCTCGTCGGTGCCTGTGTACGTGTTGGTATTATTCCATGAGAAGGTATACGACTGGCCGTCCGCGCTATACGCTCCGGTATTGGGAGCAACAGTTGACGGCATGTGTTTAACTTCAGGGACGCCGTCTATCATCATGGTCACGCGGTTAATGTCAACGGGGTCACTGCCATAGCCCGACACGGTAAACGCGTCCTTACGGACGGTACCGTTCAGCGCCAGCGTGGGCTGGTCAAGTACAAGCTCGGCAGGCTGGGTGGCTACGGTGAACACTATATTGTAGACCTGGAAGACAAAATCGGACCGGTCCTTAACGCGGATGTCCAGCCAATACTGGCCCTGGGGAATATCACCGGAGATGAAGTTCGGACCTGACCCCGTCCCCTGATTCGACAGGTTGAAGTTGTACAGGTTGATGTTCCATTGGACTGTCTTGGACGGACTTTCTCCTATGGGGTGTTTTATCCATTGCGGGTATGTCGAGTTCTCGCGCGGCATGGTGTAACTTGCGCTCGCCAATTCTCTCGCGGTGTAAATCCGGTACTCAAAGTAGTACTGATCGGTCTTGGCAACCCCGTTACCGTCGGGTACGTTGGGTAAGGGCAAGAGGGCGTGGTCGGCCGTTCCGCCAATGGGGGAAACCGCGTCTTCAAAGGAGCCCATAATAACCGCTTTCGTCGTGGTAAACGAACTGGCGTATTGCCGCTCAGCTTTCTGTTTATCTACAGTGTTCGCGGCAGTCCACTCCGCCTTGGTAACCTCATACCTGCCGTCAACCACCTGGGTAGTTTCATCGCCCCACAGGATGTTGCTGATTTTCAACTTGGGCGGCTGGGTATCTCTGGCAAAGGTGTAGGTCTTGGTGCTCATGACGCCCGGTGTGCCCTGGCTGTCATAGGCGGTTACCGTTACCGTGTGGCCGGTTCCGTCGCCCAGGCCGCCGTACAGCGTCGGTGTAAAGGACCATTTCCATTTATAGACACCGGTATTCGCGGTGGCAGTAAAGGCGAAGTTGGGAACCGTAACGGTAACGTTATTAACTGCGGTAGAAATCGGAGCAGCGGTAGTAAGCGCGGTGTCTGAGAACAACTTAAATCTATTAGCGTCAATGACATACACATAACGAGTCCCGGTGCCGTTACCGGTAATAGTAACTTGATCACCGGTGGCTAATCCGTGGTTAGCAAAAGTAAACACACGGGCGGAGGGACCGGCAGTGTTGCCGGTGACATCGTTACCGGTAGTGGTAAATGATCCGGCAACAGCGGTATTGGTGTTAGTAGTCCAGTTACTCGCGTTGTACGTAGTAGTGGAAGTGACTTGGCCGGTGACGCCGTCCTTAATCGTAATTACCAGACGGTCAAAGTCGCCGTCAACGACTTGTCCCGACAGGTTAAATACATTATTGCGGGCGGTGTTGGCGAAGGTACTATAGAAGTCTTTTTCGTTGGAATTGTCTATACGGCCTTCTTTATCCGTATATTCGGCATTAACGTCATCAATACCTTTCAGCAGTTTCGGAGCGCTCCGGTTCACCCTGAACCAAACCTTGGTCAGCATATTGCTTTCCGGTGTCGCCGGGTTTTCGGTGTTTACCGGGCCGATTTTGGTTCTGGTATTGCTGGCGCGGTCAGTAACCTGGATTTCCAGCCAATACACGCCGTCGGGCAGATAGTTCAGCGCGGGAGTACCGGCGGGAGTAGTGGATGTGGGCGGCCAGATATTGACAGGGGCGTTGGCAATCGGGATGCTCGCGTTCATCGACTTGCCCACTGTGGGTATCAACGGGAAGTAATAGGTCTGCATGGTCGGGTTGGTCTGCGCGTCTGTACCAGGATACGTGGCATTACCAATGCGGTAGCTAAATGAGTATCTGCCGGTGTAAGTACCGGAGCTCGGAGCGGATAAGCCAATGTTGGAATACTCGTCGTTAAAGGACACCCGAATCTCCGCGGCCGCTTCCTGAATACTGCTCAGGTTGGCGGCGTCGGATGTGCCGGCCAGGTTAATGTTGTTCAGCGTTATCACCGGTCCGGTAGTATCTTTGGTATAGGTGTAGGTCTTATAGTCCTGCTTGCCGGCATAATCATAAACCGTGAGGGTTATGGTATGCGGCCCGTCAGCCGGCGCAAGGTCAAACATGTCTTTGGGCATACTCCATGACCAGGTATATGTATCGGTCCCGGTCAATATACGCCAGAATCCGGTGCTACTCGTCGATGTATACACATAGGGAGTTTCAGCTTTGTCATCCACCTTTATTCCCATCTTCCACAGGTTTCCTTCAACAACACCTCCGGTCAGGTTAATGCCTACCTCGGTTTTGAAGACATTGGGAGCGGCGGGCGTTGTGCCCAGGGTCAGCTGCGGTTTCGCCCGGTCCAGCGTAAAGGCGCTGTTCATGACCGTTTGGATATTCTCGACACGGTCGGAAACTTTGATGTCTACCCAATACATACCGTCGTTGCCGGTCAGCGGGATTTCAAAGTTAATGGTCGTGAGCGGATTGGCGCCTATATACTTCTTTGTCCAGTTGGTCGTGCTTGACTGGTAGCCGCTATCAGTTAAGCTGCCCTTCTGGTAGAGACGGTACTCAAAGTAGTACTCGCCCGTGTGTCCGGCGGCATCACCAGTAGTGCCTGTTTCTTTCGTGAAACCAATGCCGCCTACGTCGTCAATGGCTCCCCGTAATACGGAGGGTGTGGTTTCAATGGTGGCAGTCTTGGCAACCTTGTCCAACAGAGGATCCAGAGTCGTCGAAGAAGCGCCGGTGCCCCACTGGGTCGGAGTTATCTGCACCGTGGCGATGTTGGTGAATTGTACGATGGGCTTAGTCGTATCCTTGGTAAAGGAATACGTTATTTCCGTCTTGTTGCCCTTTTCAGCTACTGCCGGCGGCCCTGTTACCGCCGCGACATAGGTGCTGTCAACGGCGGTGATGACTACATCATATTTTCCGTCAGCGAGTCCGTCAGGACTTCCGGCAGGGCGACCCTCATTGCTGCCTCCAAACTGCGCGCCGGTCAGGTCCCACTGATAGGTATAGCGGCTGGTAGTCGCGTTCCATCCGGTTCCTCCCAGAGTGCCCATCGTCTGGCCGTTTACCTTAACCGCCACGGCGTTGGGGCCGGTGGTGACCAGGTCTCCATCCCAGATTATTCCTTTCAGTTGAATGGCGGTATTGGCGGTCTTAATGATGAGGGGGCTGCCATTGGCAGGCAGTACGGGCGTTGGCTCATAACCCAGATCAGTGCCATTGGTCTTATAGAACACCGGGGCCGTCCGGTTCAGCTTGAACGCGTACTTGTTGATGTTGGCGCTGTTGTTGGAACTGGGATTGCCCAGACGGTCGGTAACTTTGATGAACAGGAAATACGTGCCGTCGGGAAGGTTCTTTGAATTCGGAGCGTTGAACGGCCATATCCCGTCGCTGGCGTTGCTGGCGGTGCCAACATTGGTCAGGGGGACGGTCCAGCTCGCGGATACGAGCGGATCAGGCGACAACCCTATTTGTTTGTACTGACCGTCTGTCGGTGTAACGGCGCTGTCATTCGTAATAAAGTACTCAAAGTAGCGCAAATTGCCGGTCATCGTATCTTTACCAATGCGGGAATATGTATCGATGAACGTACCGGTAATCGACGCGTTAGCGGCTGTAATAGAATCGGCGTTGCCCGCATTATTGGTAGCGGTGATGCTGGACGTCTCTATTTTCGGCCCGAGCGTATCCCTGATGTAGGCGTATTGTTCGTAATTCGTCTTGCCGGAAAGGTCGGTAACGGTAACGGTAACCGTACCCGGCCCATCAGTCTCGAAGAGACTCGCGCCGATAGTCCATGACCAGGCACTTGGGGGAGTGCTAGAACCGGTAAGCTGCGACGGTTTTATCGTCGTCCAGGTATTCTCCGCAGAACCTTCCACTTTTATCACAACATCCTTCAGGTTGCCGGGGTTCCCGTCACTGGCGGTCCCTTTCAGCGTAAACGGTTCTTTGAAGACATTGGAAAGCGTCGAAGTAATCGTCGTATCATTTACCGTACTTATGACCACCGTCGGCTTTGTCTTGTCGAGTACAAAGACAATCTGTGTAGCTTTGTACTCGTTACCGTGCCCGTCGAGCACCTGGATGTCCAGCCAGTAGGGGCCGTCCTGCAGGTTGTCGGCCAGACCGATTTCCCAGTTCTTGGTCCTCAGATCGCCGGGTATTGATCCCTGCGACCACTGAGTTAGATCCGTCGGGATGGCGCCGGCCGCATTGGCATAGGTGGTAACACGGTATCTGAACGTCGTGGCAATGGAAGAAGTATCATCGGTAAATATACCGGTTATCTTCCGGCCGGTTAAATCCTGAATCGAGCCGACATTGTTCTTCTTCGCGTTGTCCGCGTCCCACTCAGCCTTGGTCATTTGCGCATTATCGCCCCCGTTAATGTTGAGGAATTGCGCTTTGGGCAGACCGGTATCCTTGACAAAGGTGAATTTCTTTATGGAACCCTGCGCCTCTGACGGTGGATTGTTGGCATCGTCGGTGGCGGTAATGGTTATGACATTGGTTCCATCGGCGATGGAGGCGAAAGTCGGTGTTGTTGTAGTGTCCACCGTATGTGAGAAAATATAGTCACCATCCGAATTGGTTGTAAGCGATGAGGCCGTCCCGGTGAAAACTGTTACTGGAGTGCCTGACGGGCCGGTTATGGTAATAGTTATGTTCTTAAAGTCTCCGTCCCTGACCTTTCCCGCCATGGTAATCGAGGTCGGGTTTGTGCCGCCGCCGTACTTTTCTCCCGGCGACGTGGTCATAGTAATCACCGGGCCGCCGCGGTTTACCGTAAACGGAATATTGGTGTAGAACGGAGCCGTATTGTCTACGGGTGTGGCATTGCCCAACTGGTCGGAAACTCTGAGTTGGAGAATATACGAGCCGTCGGGAATATTCGTTCCGCTCCAGTAAGTACTCACCGGAGCCGTACCCATCAGGTTAATCGGCTTGTTGGATACATTTTTGCCCGTACTGGTTCCGAGCTTCACTTGCGTCCATGCCGGGCCTGTTTCGGCGGCGGTGGGCGGCGAGGTCTTAAAGATACGGTACTGATAGTAATACTGGTTTTGATCAGTGCCTATCGTGACCGGGCCATAACCAACATCGGTATAATCGTCGCTTATGGATACCCGAATCTCCGCTGTCGGTTCGGTGATGGTCGTGTTCAGGGCTATTATCGAGGGCGCCTGAGTATCCACAATGAAGGTGTAGGTTTTGGTTGTGGTGTTACCGGAACTGTCAGACGCTGTCGCGGTGATCGTATGCGTTCCCTGAACCAGAGAGTTAAAGGTTGTCGCCCAGGCGGTGTCAGCTATTGACCAGCTAAGGCTCGAAGACGCCGTCGTTATGGGTGATCCCACATCGAGAGGCGAGGCGCCGTTGTCTACCGTTAACGCCACACTGGTAAGGTTGCCATCCGAGGCGGTTCCAGAGATCGTAAACGATTTGCCGTAGACTTTGCTCTTTGCGGTTACGGGATCCGGCGTTGTTATTGCCAACTGGGGCGGTCCGCGGTCTATTCTAAAGTAAAGCTGATTCGTGGTAACTGAATTGCCCAGTTCGTCGGCAACGATGAGCCTCAGCCAATACTTGCCGTCGAGAAGGTAGCCGTCCGGCCCCTTCGCCGCCGCCGAGAAACCGGTGAGGTCTTTCAGGGAAATTTCCCAACCGTATGACAAGAACGCGCCGGCTATAGTTGCTGTTTGATACGTATAATTGGGATTATAGTTTGTACTGCCGCCGCCAATCTGCCACTGATAGGTGTAGTTAGTAGTAGTCCCAACGCGCGTGCCAACATTGGAAAGCTCATCGATAAACGAGCCTTTAAGCACCGCGGTCGCGTCCTTGATAATGGTGCCGTTTTTCGTGTCGGTATTATCGTCCCCGGTAATATTATTGCCCGGAGTAAAGTTGTTGTACTTAATATCGGGCGCTTTGGTATCTCTGGTGAAGGTATACGTCTTGGTAGCTATTTTGCCCGAAGTGTCGGTGGCGGTAAAGGTTATCGTGTACAGGCCGTCACTGGTAAGGGCGATAAACTGGTCGTTGGTAACAGTCCAGGTAAAGGTCTGTGTGGTCATCCGGCTGCTGTCAGTCGTTCTGCCGGTGTTTCCGTTGAAAGTACCCGGTAATGTTGTCAACGTCGTTATTTGGTTGTCCTTCGAAACCGTAGCCGTCATCGTCACACTGCTGATGTTGATATCTTTCGCGTTTCCTGCCACGTCAATCAACGTGGCGCTGCCGGCGGCCGGTTTGGCGTAGGCGCCTTTGTCCCTGATTGTTTCTGTTGTCATCGTAATGGTCGGCGCTGTGCGGTCTACGGTAAAGACCACGTTCTTCAGGGGGTTCTTGAGGTCGGCGGTTTCATTACCGGACCGGTCGGTAACCTTAATGTCCAGCCAGTAGGTTCCGTCGGGTATACCGAGATTATTCCCGTCTTTGTCCACGACCGTTTCCCAGTATTTATAAGTACCCTGCTCAGGACTGCTGCGGCTCAGGTCAATCATCCAGCCGTTCACGGTTTTGCCCGGATCGGGGTCGTCCACAGCCGGATCGCCCTTGGTGATAGTAACCGGTTGGAACGGAATGGGGTTAGTCGAGGTGTACCAGTTCGCGTCAGTGACGTTGGTGGAAAGCGCACCGGTACCGGAGGTGTTTAATCTGTTCGCGCTGTAAATACGGTACCAGAACTCGTACGGGCCAACCGGCGTGGTCGGCGGTGTATTGGCCGGAGCTTTGTAGCCAACGCGGGAATACTCGTCCTGGAAGGAGCCGCGGATTGACACTTTGCCGCTTGTTTCAATAGTACTTAAACCTTTCAACGTGTTTTCAGCGTTAACGCCGTTAGCCCATGTGCTCCTGTTTACTACCTTCGGTTCGATGGTGTTCAACGAGATCACGGGCGGCTTGGTATCTTTGATAAAGATGTACGATTTCGGTATGGCTTTGTTGCCGGCAAGGTCGGTAGCGTCTACGGTTACCGTATACTGCCCATCATCCATATTATTCCAGTTCAGGGTGATGCCATTCGCGGGACTTGAGACATTCCATGTCCAGGTATAGAGATTCGTACCCGGCGCGGGAGATCCGAGGCTATAGGTGTATGTGGTGTCATTTATCTTAATTGTCACGCCGGCGGCTTTGTCAATGTTCATTTCATTGACGGTTCCCGTCAGGGTAAACGTATCATTGAAGATAAACGGAGCCGGAGTAAGAGCGCCGTTGGCGTTGATATAGCCGTTCAGCGGATAGGAGTTTCTGGTAACAGGATTCGGCGATATGTCGCTGATGATCGGCGCTCCGTAGTCTACCGTAAACGCTATGTTCTCCTTGATTCGCTCATTACCAACCCGGTCGGAAACCTTAATGTCCAGCCAATACACGCCTTCGGGAATATCACCCACCGGACTCCAGAACCCGTCGGTATTGACGTTGGTCAGGGGGATGCTAAAGCTGGTAATCGTCAGCGGATCGGTATCGGCGAAGGGGCGGAATTTATAGGCCGGTCTGCTATCCGGCGTTGTCGGTGAAGTTTGTAACACGTTCTGCTGGTAAATACGGTACTCAAATCCATAGGGAGCGTTCAGGCCAATTTTGGAAGTCGTGTCACTAATGGTGCCGCTGATAGAAGCTCCATGCGCGGTAACCGCGCCGGCGTCGCTCAGCAGCGCGGGATTCCCGTTGGCGCCCCAGTCTGTCTTGGTTATCTGTTTCTCCTTCATGCTGGTGACGTTGATAGTGGGCGGAGTCAGGTCCTTGCTAAAGGTATACATTGCCGTGGGCAGAGAACTCCCGGTAGCCGGGGGCAGTTGCGCTATATTCGTTCTGCCGCCCGCGTCAGTGGCCGTAATGGTTATGGTATTGGAGCCATCGGGGAGGTTGGTTCTAAAGTTCGCCTTGGAGATACTCCATGACGCCCCTGACCATACGTTGGTAGCCCCGGCATACGTCATCGTCCCGTTATTAAGGGGCAGGGTTATCGGGTTATCCTGGCCTACTTTTATGGTCAGCGAGACCAGGTCGCCGTCCTTAACCGATATACCCGTCAGGTTAATTATCGGATCGGGTAAGCTGTTTACATCCGTGCCGTTATAGGTCGTCCTCAGCGTGGATATAGCCGGCGTTATGGTAACCACCGGCGCTACCCGGTTCACTTTGAATTCTGTTCCGGTAATGGTCTTGCTGTTGCCGGCCCGGTCGTAAACGATGAGGTCCAGTATCCACAGACCGTCGGGAAGCTCGTTCGGACTCAGAGTGTTTGGCCAGAAGGTACTGGCGCCGGTCAGGTTAATGTTCGGCGTTACCGACTGACCCGGATTGACGCTGGCCCCAAACGCGAATTTCGTGTAGCCCAGGGTCGGGGGATAAGTGTAGCCGTTTTTCCCGGCGGCGCTCGGATAGATACGGTACTCAAAGTAGTACTGGTTATAGGTCGAACTGGTAGTGACGGTGTCCAGCGAGCCAATTTTGGAATAAGCGTCGTAAATGGACAGCTTAATACTCGCGTTCTGTTCTTCAATCGACGGAGTGCCGGTAGTGACTGTCAGATTGGTGAGGGTTACATCCGGCGGCGTTGTATCTTTGATAAAGGTGTAGGTCGCGGTATCCGTCTTGCCGGAGTAGTCAGTCGCGGTGACGGTTATGGTATGCAGTCCCTGCGCCAGACCGGTGGTGGCTTTGTTGCCAAAGATACTTGCCCACTCGGCCGCTGTCACACTCCAGTTCCCCGCCGTTGTTATCGGCGCCTTCAGTTCTTTTACCACCGCGGCGCCGCTCACCGTGTCGTCCACCGTTATCGTCATTCTGCGGAGGTTCGCTTCAACAAGGGTTCCCGCCAGCGGGAATGAATCGGTAACGGGGTCGTTGAGCTTGGTCGTAGTTATTCCAACCACCGGCTTCTGCGTGTCAATGGTATAGGCAACATTCACGACTTCGGTGCTGTTCGGGTTACCCGCGGCGTCTTCCACCGTGATGTCCAGCCAATACACGCCTTCAGCGGCATTGGCGCCGGTCAGCGGGATGGTATAGCTTTGGGTCGTCAGGGGGTCTGATCCTAAAGGAGCCTGCGTCATCGCTATTGCGCCGGGGTTGCTCAGGTTGCCCTTCTGGTAAATACGGTAGTCAAAGGTGTACTTACCGTTGTTGGCGCCGGTTGTTTGCAGTTTGCCAACAGCGGTAAGGGTATCGACAAATCCTATGCTCAGAACCAGGTTGCTGCTGTCGCCCAGCGTCGTCATGTTGGCGATCGCGGCATCCAACTGCGTTTGGGTGTTGCCACCGGTAAGATTCCACAGATCGTTGGATATTTTTTGATTCTTGATGTTGTTTAAGGTAATTTTGGGCGCAGTCTTATCCCAGGTGAAGGTAAACGGCGTAATGGTCGTTCTGTTCGCGCCGTCAGTGGCGGTAATGTAGATGGTATGCTTGCCTTCGCCCAGGTTCAGGCCGCCGGAGCCCAGAGTAAGATTACCCAGGTCCCAGGTATACGCGCCGGTATTATTGGCCGTCAGCGGATTTGTCGCAAAGTTGGTGCCCGCACCGGCAGTAGTGTTCACCTTATAGTTCAAAGCGGTGGAGCCGACTGTCAGGTCGCCGTCCGTGACCGTTCCCCCAAAGGTCATATACGTATCGTTATTGTTGTAGATTAGTTTAAACGGCGGAGTATTTACCGTGATCACCGGAGCCTTCCGGTCAATCTTGAACGTATACGCCGTGGAGGCGTCGGAGTTGGGATTGCCCAGCGAATCCAGAACTTTGATTATTATCCAATACTGGCCGTCAATCAAAGTACCAGGCAGAGAAATAGTCCAACCGTATGACCCAAGCGTACCGGATGGAATAGTTATTGGGGTTGTCGGATTCGTGATTGCCGCGTCGCCCTGACGGTAAAGACCGTAAGTGGCGCTGGCAATATTGGAATAAGTATCGGTAAACGTACCGGTTAACTCATTGGCGGCGGCGTCTTTCAGGGTCGTAGCGCCGCTCAGCACAGTTGCTTTGCCAATGGTGCTGAATTTCACTTCCGGCCCGGTGCTGTCTTTGATGAAGGGGTAGGTCATAACGGTCTTTTTGCCGGCCAGATCGCTTGCGGTTACCGTTATCGTATGCGGTCCCTCAGAGAGAGAGCCAAACTTCGTCGCCCATGAATTGGCGTCCGATGTCAGGCCGACAACCAGTGTCCAGACATCATACTTGCCGGGGGTAGTTCCAACAGTAAGGGCGCTCGCCTTTATCGTCCCCAGGCTTACGGTCGCGGTGCCGTTGTCTACCGTTACCACCACCTCATTCAGGTTTCCGTCTTCGGCGGTTCCCTTGATTTCAAACGCGCCGCTGTAGGCTTTGTTCTTGTCGTTGGTAAGACTCGGCGACGTTATATTAAGCAACGGGTCCTTCGTGTCCAGGGCAAAGGCAAGGCTCTTGACAACAAATTGGTTTGCGCTGGGATTATTAAGATTGACACCCACGTCATTGGTATTTCTCTGGTTACCGGCCCGGTCGGAAACGTCGAAGTCCAGCCAATAGGTTCCGTCAGCCAAAGTCGTTCCGGTAGACAATCCATTGTTGGTCAGGTAAATTACCCAGTTCTCGCTCGATGTCGTATTGTCTCCCAAATAGTACCGTGTCACGGCCGGCTGCGCTACGTTTCCGGCAGCGTTCAGGAATTGGGTCTTGTTGTACAGTTTGTACTCAAAGTAGTACTCGCCCGTGTGTCCGGCGGCATTACCAGTAGTGCCTATTTCTTTCGAGGCGCCAATGGGAGACCACTGGTCTTCAAACGAACCCCGAACTTCGGGAGTCGCGAATGAGCTTATCTGTGTCTTTTTCGCGTCTTCAGCATTCCACTCAGCCGCGGTTATGGGTATTCCCTTGAGGTTGGAGTACACCGGATAAGGTTTACCGGTGTCTCTGGTAAAGGTAAGTATTGGCTGATTGTCCTTGAATACCCATTCCTTCATCGTGCCGGTAACGTCAGTGGCGAATAATCTTATGGTGTTCGGTCCTTCTTTGACTCCGCCTGCATAGGTGTTACCGACGTTATTATACAGCGCGCTGGTAAGAGCAAACGAGAAGGTATATACGCCGGTTTCGCGGACAAAGCCCGAGGCGCCCGATGTGGAAATGTTATCAAGATTGAAGGCTTGATATCCGGTGGAGAAGTTCGGGGTACCGTCGGCGTTGTTCGTGGTGTTTATCATAACTCTCACTTGTTTCAAGTCGCCGTCCGTGATGGGTCCCCCCAGGGTAAACACATCACTGGCCTGGGTGCCGTAGAAGTTATCAGGTCTGGTGGTGGTTTGGGTTACACCAAACACGGGGCCGCTGCGGTTTATGCTAAAGGAAACCCGCGCGGTCGCGCCTGATGTGCCTTCCCGTTTGGCGGTATTGCCCACGCGGTCGGTAACGGTGATTTCCAGCCAATAGACGCCGTCGGGGATTATCCCGGTTGTTGTCGTCGGGCCCCAGCCGCCATTGTTCAGCGGTATGCCGGTAGTCCATGACTTGGAATCGTTGGCAAACGAAACATTGCGCAGGGGCGGGTTATCATAAACGTCTTGTCTGCCAATACGGTACTTGAAGATGTAGGGGCCGGTACCAGCCGGATCCCTGGTATCGCCCAGGTAGGATGTAACGTCGTTAATGGACATGATAATCTTCGGGCTGCTGTCGGTAATCGGCGTGCCGGTGTTGCTGAATTCCAGCGCGGGCGGAAGAGTATCTTTGACAAAGGTAATCGTTCTCGGAACGGAGGTCTTGTTGGCGGTGTCGGTGGCGGTTATGGTAACCGTGTTCACCCCTTCCGGCAGAGCGGCGAAGCTTGTCGCGTCGGCTGTCCATTCCCAGTCGTACTGGATACCGGTAGAAGGATTGGGACCGGTCGGCGTTACGACGTATTCCTTATTTCCATTGAAATTAATTTTTACCTTGTCCATGTTGCCGTCGGTGGCTTTTCCTGACAGGGTAAACCAGTAATTGAAAATCTTGTTGCCGGTGGAGGTTCCATCGGCGGTGACGGTGCCATTCTTGGAATATTCGGCAGGAGGATTAGCAACGGGAGTTATCGTATACGTATCCACCACCGGGGGATTCCGGTCTACGGTAAAGGGTGTATAGGGTTGGCCGTTGACTGTTGTGGCAGGATTACCCGCGCGGTCATACATCCTTATGTACAGATAGTATGTGCCGTCCTTAATGCCGTTATTTCCGTCCCAGAAAGCATAATTGCCAGGATTGCCGCCGTACAGCGGGATGTCCCAGCTCGCGGTTTTGTTCGCGGCATAAGTGCTATTAGTTCTTGTTTTGTAACTGGGAGTACCGGGACTGGCGAGAATATCGTACTCAAAGTAGTACTGATTAGCGCTTTGCGAATAGCCCAGGTTGGAAGTCGCGTCGGTAAAGGTTCCCTGTATCTGCGGAGCGGCGTCCTGAATGGTGTTGGCCATATTGGTAGTGAACGCCACATTGGGCGGAGTCGTATCCCTGAGGTACGTAAACGACTTGGTTGCCCTTCTTTCCTTTGCGTCCTGGGCGGTAATGGTTATCGTATACTCTCCGTCGGGGCGGGTTGCACCACCATTGAGCCGATAAAGATTCCCGTTAAGAGTCCAGTCGTAGTTTCTTATCAGTACCTCGCCGGCCCCATTAGCCGGGTTTGGTGAAGTCGGATCCAATGGATCCAGCACATAACCTGAGTTGGTGGGTTTGGCGGTCATGGTAAGCGTGAATTTATCAAAGCTTACATCCTGTGCCTGTCCCGCAATCTTAAACAGATTGCTGTTATCCTGTATGTCGCCGTAGCTATAGACGTTGTTGCCGTCGGCGTCTACGTTGTTTACTTTGGCGAGGTCGGGCGCAACGGTACCGGTCTTGAGATTGTTGAGCGCTCCGGTCAGCGACGGGGGATTCCGGTCTACGGTAAAGACCACATTGTTAACGGAAGCAACCGTGCCGGTTCTATCAGCGACGCGGATGTCCAGCCAATAGGTTCCGTCAGGAATACCGGGGGCGGTGGTTCCGCTATAGTTAGTGCCGTTGCCTCTCAGCGGGATGGCCCAGATCACGTTCTGGCCCGGGTCGTCGTCGTCCATGTCAACCTTAGTCCACGCTCCGGGATTAGTAGTGGCCGCGGCGGCAGGGGGAGAAGTAGTATCATTTGAACCAACCCATGTCGCTAAACTGCTGGAAGTATAAATACGGTACTCAAAGTAGTACTTGCCGCCGTTGGTGGGGATCTGTTTTAAGCTAGCATTGCCCACTTTGGAGTACTCATCATAGAAGGAACCGCGGAGTATTACGGTTTCATCCGCGATAGTTCCCCGCTCTTTATAGATGGTCGTGTTAGGCCCGTTATTCCCGTCAAGATTACCGCTATTCCACGCGCTATTGTTTATCCGCTTGTCATTGATGTTGCTGAATGACACCGCGGGCGCGCGGGTATCCTTGATAAAGGTATAGGTCTTGGGCGTTGATCTGTCGCTTCTGTCATAGGCGGTAACGGTTATGGTATACCGTCCATCGGGCCAGCTAACGAAGGCAGGGATGTTGTGACTGTTACCGCTGTTGTCGTTTATCAAGCCTGTCCAGGCGTTTGCGGTATTATATGTCCAGCTCTTGGAAATAACCGAAATATTGGAATCCAGTATTACTCCCTTGTCGGGAACAACGGGGAAGCCGGTGGGGCCAGCCACTTTAACCGTCAGATAAGAAAGGTTCTGATCTTCGGCTATTCCAGTCAGACTGGGAGGCTCCCTGAGGGGATCGGCGGGCGAGGCGTTTATAGTAATCTCCGGCGGTCCACGGTCTACCGTAAAGGCAAGGTTCTTGACAATGGTAAGGGGAGCAGGATCAGTAGCGAGATCATTGTCCTTCCTTTCATTGCCAACCCGGTCCTTAACGCGGATATCCAGCCAATACATTCCTTCAGGAATATCACCGGCCTGTTTTACGCCTAAAACATAAACTTCTTTATATTCAGCCGCGCTCGTGTACAGGGGGATTTCCCATCCAACAGATTTCAGCGGATCGGTTCCCAATGGAAGTCTCTGCCAGTACGACAAATCTGTCATGGCGGGCGACGCGGTTCCCATTAAATGGGCTTCCTTATAAATACGGTACTCAAAGTAGTACTGTGTCTCGGTAATGGTTCCCGAGAATATTTGTTTTTCCCCTGTATTACCAATGGGGGAAACATCGTCGTCAAAAGTACCGCGGATAGAGGCTTTCTCGCTGGTAATAGAAGATATTTTCTTCAGTTCATCGTTCTGGTTCGCGGATACCTGCCATTTTTCTTTGGTAAGCGCGTACGGGAGGATGGTGCCGTGAGTCACTTTGGGCGGCTTCTGATCCTTGATGAAGAAGAATTCTGTATTATCATCGCGCTTGCCATTGCGATCGAGCGCGGTAATGGTTATCGTATACTTTCCATCAGGGATAGTGTCGAAGAAAGATTTGGAGAGATTCCATTTCCAGCCATATATAGATTTTGTCGCGTCCACAGTAAAGTCCGCGCCATAACCGGAAGTCCACGCGTTATGATCCGAATTTGTTGTCCAGGTTTCTCCCGGAATTGGTACTCCGCCTACCATTTGGCTGTTTACCACTACGTTATTGGCATTGCGTACTTCAAGTTTCAGGCTGGATAAGTCGCCGTCCGTGACATTTCCTGACAGGTAGAACACGGGGTCGCTTACCACATTGTAGAAGGAGAGAGTGTTTCCCGGGTCAGATTTGGTCGCGGTCAGTTTCGGGGCCATCCGGTTTACGGTAAACGCAATCCGCTTATCGTCGCCTGCTGTACCCGCTATGGTTCTGGTATTGCCGGTTCTGTCTTTTACCGTCAGTTCCAGCCAATAGTCGCCGTCGGGAAGGTCCTTTAACGAGGGGGTAGAGCCGGCGCCGGCAGTGCCGGTCGGCGGCCACCAGTTGCCGCTTCTGGACAGTTCGATGTTAACTGACACCGCTTTGCCCGGGTCGGTTTCCGTCGAGAAGTTCATGTTCGTCATCGGCATTACAAAGTCCGCATTGGCAACACTGCCAATTCTGTACGTAAAGTATTGATAGCCGCTGTTGAGGTCGTTCCTGGCGCCCAGGTTGGAATTATCATCGTTAATGGACAGGCGAAGCACGGGACCTTCAACGTCGGTTATCGGCTGGTTGGTGTTGTTCGCTTTTACGGTCGGCGCAATGGTATCCTTGACAATGGTAATGGTTTGCGTCGCCGGTTTCTTGGCAAGGTCGTAGGCGGTAATGGTTACCGTATGCGTTCCCTCGGCGAATCCAGCCGACTTAAAGAGCATATCCCATGAGACCGGGGTTGCCGCTGATGACATCGTGGTCGTTTGCAGAGTCCAGGTATAGGTGTTATTGGTTCCGGGTGTAGTAACGTTCTTGGGAATGACAAAAGTCCAATCCGCTTTACCGTCAAACTGTATCTGCACATCGCGGAAGTTTCCGTCCTGGGCAGTTCCGCTCAGGGTAAACGTATCATTAAAGATGTTATACGGAGCGGGAGTAGTATTGGGAGAAGTGGGGAAAGCATCACTATTGATAGTCTTGAGCACCAGTACCGGGGGCTGCGTGTCCACCGTAAAGGAAATGTTTCTGATGTTGTAGACGTTGTTGGCGCTGTCGGCGGCGCGGATGTCCAGCCAATACACGGCATCGGAAAGAATGTTCGAACCGTAAACGGCTGTATTATCTTTGGTCAGCGGGAAAGACCAGACCATGGTTTTGGCCGGGGTCTTGGTTAAATAGAATTTTTCCCACCCCGGAGTATTATCGGTATCCGGGTAACCGGTGGTGCTGTATGTATTCTCCAATACGTTTGCGTTGTAAATCCGGTACTCAAAGTAGTATTCGCCGGTGTGTGGGCCGGTAGTTTCTACCTTAATGCCAATATTGGACCACTCGTCTTCAAATGAGCCGTTAATAGCCGGTTCTGAGCCTTCAAATGAGCTCATCAGGTCTTGTTTGACCTTTAACGCCGCTACATCAGGCGCGTTCGCGCCCGGCTTGGTTCCATTCACCCACAATGTCTTGTCTATTATCGCCGCCTCGTTGATGTTGTAGTACTGTACTTTCGGTCGGGCGGTATCCTTGATAAAGGTATAGTCTTTTGTCGTTGTTCTGCCCTTATCGTCAGTGGCGATAATACTTATGGTATTCGGCCCCTGCTTGATGTAGGTATCGTTGCCGAAGTCGCTCTTGGTGATCTTCCAAACCCAGTTGTAGGTATAGGTTCCGGCCGCTCCAGCCGCGTTCCAGGTAATTTTAGTGGAGGCTTCCGCAGTGTTGTTGAGCAGAATCTGCAATCCGCCAGGCTGCGTAAAGTCGCCGTCCGTGACCACGCCGGTGAGGGTGAACAAGTTGCCGCTGGAGGTTGGCGAGTCGGGGCTTTGGTTACTATAGAAGGTTTGTGCGTCACCGTCAGACTTTAATACCAACATCGCCGGATTCTTCCGGTTGACGGTAAAGGGAATCGTGGTGACAGTGCCGCCGGCGGTTTTGTCGGCGGTGTTGTAATTGCCAACACGGTCGCCCGCGACGATTTCCAGTTTCCATGCGCCGTCGGGGATTTCGGGCAATGAAATCCAAACATTACCAGTTGTACCAGTAGCCGGATTACCGGTGTTAAGCGCGGCGTCTGAGAACAACTTAAAGTTATTCTCATCAAGGCGATACACATAACGAATATCGCCGCCAACACTTACATTTGTGGTGTTGACAAGAACCACATCATTGGTTTTCAAGCCATGGTTATTAAGAGTAAACACACGGGCGGAGCTACCAGCGCCGCTCGTAGTGTTATTAGCGGTAGTTTGCCGGTAAGCGCCCCAGAACTGATTATCGTAGGCGGCGTTAGCCGAACCATCGCTGTTCGTTCTGGTCAGGTAAATGGTATGGCTTGCCGACTTGCTCGTCGTGTCCCATGTGACCGTTTTCCAGGTACTGCCTGACCCGGTCGCGCGGTAAATGCGGTAGCTAAAGGTGGTCAGTATTGTGCCTGGGGTGTACGCCGCGCCGGTGTCAATATCCTGTGCGCCGTTATACTGGTATTCACCCAGGCGGGACTGCGCGTCGTTAATTGATACCCGAATTACCGCGTTAGTCTCGGTAATTTCACTCAGCGGGTCTGTCGCGCTCGGTGACACTATGGGCGCTTCGGTATCCTTGACAAAGGTGTAGGATACAAATGCCGACTGGCCGGCGTAGTCATACGCGGTAACAGTAAGCGTATGGCTTCCCTCGGTCAGATCAGTCCAAATAGCGTTGGTTTTACCCGGAGGTATACTCGTCGCGAGGTTCCATGTCCAACTGGCGGATGCCGGCGGATAGGTGATTACACCTACGCCAGGTATGCCTACAAGATCGAATTCAGCGCCGCCATCCAGACTGGCGGTCAGGTTCTTAAAGTTCAGATCGCTGTAAGTTCCGCTCAGGGTAAACGCCGCCTTCTTTATCTTATTCAGGGCCGTTTCACCATCATGTTTAAACTTATCCAGAGTAACAACCGGAGGCGTCCGGTCAACGCTAAAGGCGATATTGCGTATCTTGGTTGCGGACGTGTCGTCGCTGTTGTTGTCAATGCGGTCGGAAACGCGCATATCTATCCAATACATACCGTCGTCGCGAGAGGCCATGTCAATTTCCCAACTCCAGGTTTTCAACGATTCGGTCGGTATCGAAACTTGTGTCCATGCCGGCTTATTGTTTGCGGGAGTACCGGCGTCATAAGCGTCAACCCAGGCGGTTGTGTTAACTAAAGTATCAACCTTGTAGATACGGTATTCATAGTACAAGGCTCCGGTAAAGCCAATGGGGGAAGTTTCGTCGGTGATGGTTCCCCGCAGTACGGGCGGAGTGCTCTTGATCGTGGTAATTTTCTTGAGCGCGGCTTCTCTGTTTGCCGGGACGTCCCATGTAGCTTTGGTTATCACTTCCTCGTTGATGTTGCTGAACTTAATTACCGGCGCTTTGGTGTCCTTGACAAATTTCAGGGGTAATTCAGTTTTGTTACCGGCCTTGTCATACGCGGTAAGAAGTATGGTATGCTCTCCCTCGCTGAAAGTACTGGCGTTGAATTCCGATTTGGAGAGGATAGTCCTGTTAAATGACCAGGTACCGGTTGCTACGTCATCGCCGGTGCTTGTCGTGGTAACAGCAGTCTCCGTTCCGGTGTCCAATTTAACCGTCAGTCTGTCAAAGTCGCCGTCGCGGACTTTTCCGGTCACGGTAATCGCGGGATCGGTTCCGGTTCCTGCCTGTTCTTTGTAAATCGCGCTAACGCTCGGTTTCGGATCCAGGAATACCGGGTCTTGCCGGTTTACCTTGAACAGAACTTTGGCGGGCGTATTAAGAACGTTATTGGTACTTGAGTTGCCCTTTCTGTCAGACACTCTGATTGCCACCCACCAGTCGTCGCCGTCAGGAATGGCGGTCAGGTCGGGCCAGAATCTACTGGCGCCGGTCAGCGGGATGGTCCAACTGGCGGTCAGGAGCGGTTCATCCTTATAGTGGACTCTCTCCCAGCCTGACGGATCAGCGGAACCGGTCTTGCCAATTTGGTACTCAAAGTAGTACTGGCCGGATTTACCCGGATAGGCAACAATGTCACTTTCAGGCGTTCCGCCAATTTTGGAATACAGGTCGTTGAACGAACCGCTTATCACGGCGGCGCCCTTGTCATCAATGGTCGTGGCGCTGGTCTTAACACTGGCCGGGACGATGTTGCCGTATTTTATCTCCGGTCCAATGGTATCTTTATAGAAGGGATACGTGGCGTATTCGGCCTTGCCGGCGCTGTCGTAGGCGGTAACGGTTACCGTATGCGGTCCCTCGGTGAGTTGATCAAAGCCTACAATGGTATTGGGATCGGTTGCATCTGACGGGTTTTTATTCTGCGGGATAGACCAGGTCCAGTTGTATTGTTTGGCAACGCTGTCATAAGTAATACCAGTTTGTCCCCTGTAGATGCGTTGTTCTTTAAAACCATCCACCTTGATTGACACATAGAGGAAGTTACCATCAAAGGCTTGTCCGGTCAGCGTAAGCTCGCTGAAAAGTTTGAAGATATTATCGGGCTTGGGAGTAATCGACACCGTCGGCTTCTCAATATCCAGCACAAAGGCGACATTGTTGACAATGTAGGATTCTTCGGGCTTGGCAGTGTTGTCGACGTTCACCTTCTGGGTGTTATTACTGCGGTCAGCGACGCGGATGTCCAGCCAATAGGGTCCGTCCGTCTGACCAACCAGGTCGGTCAGCGGGATTTCCCAGTTCGCGGTCTGGGTGGTCGGGTCTATATTAAAGAAAATCTTCTTAAACGTCGGGCTGCTTTCACTTATAGTTGTGGTTAATAACGTTTCGCCGTAAATCCGGTATTCAAAGTAGTATTTGAGTTTGTTGCTGTCGTTGGGATCCTCTGCTTGCACGCCGCCAATGAAGGACAAATCGTCTGTAAACGCGCCCTTAATCACATCGCTCGAACTGCTGAACGAAGTCCTTCTGGCCATTAATCCTGTTGTTGTCTCGTTCTGAAGGTCCCACTGAGTCTTGGTTATGACCACCGGGTCAATGTTGTGGTATTTTACCCACGGCGGGGAGATATCCACGGTAAATTTAAGCGTTTGGGCAGTTTTGTTACCGGCCTTATCATACGCGGTGACGATTATGGTATTTTCCTTCGGTATAATGGCTGAGTCGTTAATAGAGGCAAGACCCCATGACCAGCCGGTGCTTACGCCGGTTATCTTGTTATAAGTGGGCGTTCCGCCGGTTATGTTGGTTTCCGCCGCGCTGTTTATCTTTACGGTCAGTTTTTCATAGTCGCCATCCGTAACCGTTCCGGACAGGGTAAAGAAGTTTCCGTTCACATCCTTACCCGTACTGCTGCTGAAGAAGGCTTTGCCGTCAAACACGCCGGGGACAGTACTATCAAGGTGAAGAATCGGGTTCTTGCGGTTTACGGTAAACGCAACCTTGCAGCCTTCTTGGGCAAGCGTGGTGGTATTGCCGATTCTGTCGGCAACTTCGATTTCCAACCACCAGTTGCCGTCGGGAATATCGGCAATATTGGTCGATGCGTTATTCCAGAAGCGTTTAACCGCCGCAGCGCCGGTCAGCGGGATGTTGAAATTGGAGGTCTTAAGCCCGTTGTCATCGAACCAGACGATCTGCCAGCTCGAGTCTATGCCGTCGCCTTCATTGCCGACAAGGTCCGTACGATAAATGCGGTACTTATAGGAGTATTGGGCCGTGTTAGCGCCGCCCTTTGTTGAGCCAATAAAGGTGTTTTCATCGGTGAACGAACCGCGGATTACCGCTATGTCGTCCTTGATTTCGCCGCCGGTGGTCTTGTCGAGGTTGTTGTAGTTTACTTCGGGCGGAGTCTTATCCTTGACAAAGGTAAATTGCGTGTACGCTGACTTACCGGCGAGATCGTAGGCGGTAATGGTTACCGTATGCGTTTCACCTTCCGCGTAAGTGGTGTCGTCGTTGAAGACATCATTGAGTATAGTCCATGTCCAATTATAATTCGGGACCTGATACGTAACTCCACCGACAGTAACAGGAACAGTAGGCTGAGTGGTTGAGAGAGTTCCCGTAACGTAGCTGTTGTTGTTTGCCTGTTCGATTCCATCAACGGTTATTATCAGCCAGCGGAAGTTACCGTCCGCGGCTGTTCCCTTCAGCGTAAACGGTTTGTCAAAGACATTTAAGATATTATTCGCGACGTTTATACTGCTGCTGGGCGTTACACCGGTAGTCTTGTTAAAGGACAGTACCGGGTCCAGAGCGTCAACGGTAAAGGCAATCGTTTCTATCTTGTATTCGTTATTGCCGCGGTCATAAACTCTAATGTCTATCCAATATACGCCGTCGGGCAGAATCGTGCCTTTATTGCTGGCGGCAATAGCGGAATTTCCGTTATTGGTCAGGTAAATCGTCCATGTTACCGTCCGCAGGGTTTCACTACCCAGGTAGTATTTCTTCCAGTCGACGGAATTGTTATTCTGCAGGCTGCCTTCCTGATAAATCCGGTATTCAAAGTAGTACTGGCCGTTCGGGTATTGAGCGGTTACAGCGTCTGTAGTTGTATCCATCGCAAAGCCAATCGGTGAATAAACATCCTCAAACGCGCCCCGAATTGCCGGGTCACTGCCGCCGAAGGAACTCATCAGGTCTTTTAAGCCATCCAGTCCAGGGCCGTTATTCCAGATACTGTAGGGTATTTGCGCCTTTTTCTCGAGGTTGTAGAATTCCGGAGTCGGCGGAGCGGTGTCCTTGGTAAAGCTAAAGGTTGCTATCGTCTTCTTCTCGCGACTTGGGTCGGTAATTGCGGTGTCAGTCGCGGTTACGGTTATCGTTGCCAATCCCTGCGACAGAGCAATAAAGTTCGTCCCGGTAAGGTCCCACTTCCAGGTATACAGATACTCATTCGCGTTGGAAGCAAGAGAAGTGGGAGCGGGGGGAACAGGAGTAAACTGTACCCAATCACTCGGAGTACCCGCGTGCTTGTCCGTGTCAACGATCGTATTACCGAGGTAATCCACCAGCGTTATGTTCAGTTTATCCAGGTCGCCGTCGCGGACGCTTCCGTACAGGGTAAACACCGCATTGGCCGGAGTGGTAGTCGCGGCATCGAACGTGCTCTTGCCGTAGAAGGTTATGGGCTTCGTGGGCTTGCCATTGGTAATACCGCCCTGATAATCGTCCGATTTGTACGCTTTCAGGTCGGGAGCCTTGCGGTTCACGATAAATTTAACCCGCTCTTCCACAAAAGTGGCGGAATTTGCGGCATTCGCGTAACTTCTCAGGTTGCCGACGCGGTCGTACACTTTGACTTCCAGCCAATACACGCCGTCGGGAATGCCGTCCGATGTAGTCCAGAAACCATCGGTGTTGTCAGCCATCAGGCTAATGACCGCGTTCTCCGATTTCTTCGGGTCAGTTTCAGCAAAGGGGATTGGCTTAAATGCCGGAGTTGCGGCGTTATAGGCGCCATTGTTATCGCGGTAAATGCGGTATTCAAAGAAGTTGTCGACTCCAGTACCGTTATACTGGCCAATGTTGGACAGCGCGTCGTTAAAGGACAGCCGGATCGCGGCTTCTTCTTCCTCAATCGACTTCGGATAGTTCTGTTCTCCGGGGAGTTTCAGGTTGGTGAATTCCACTACCGGCGGAGTCTTGTCCAGAACAAAGGAATACACTATCGAATCTTCTCTGTTGGCATAGTCATACGCCTTTATGGTTATGGTATACGCCCCTTCGTCGAGCGCGCTGAACAGCGGGAGGCCCGGTTTGGCAACCGCGAGGTCCCATACCCAGTTATAGACTCCGGATGTTGGGTTAGAGGTAGCACAGTCGGTTTCCTCAAAGGTAGATCCGGCAGTAGGCCCATCAACCGTAATGGTTACGCGCTTGAAGTTGTCTTCGGTGATTGTTCCTTCCAGTTTGAAGGAATCGGTGAAGATATTATTGATACCATTATGGGGATACTTCGCGGTTTTAGCGGGTGTTACCGTCGGCGGTTTCGGTGTCATAACCGGTTTAGCCCGATCAACCGTAAAGGCAATCGTGTCAATAGACGAGGCATTATTAATACGGTCGGTAACTTTAACGTCAATCCAGTAAATTCCGTCGCCGTTCAAACCAATTGTGCTCATGTCGATGTTAAAGGTTACGTTGCTCAGCGAATTTTCACCCAGATAGTACCTTCTCCACAACGGAGTAGTAGCAGAGTAGGTGGCTGCGGCATAGGTTGCGCTGTCGTACACACGGTATTCAAAGTAGAATTGGCCGAGTTTGGCCGTGTTTTCCGCGCCGACAGTGGCGTAACCAGTGGGCTGATAACCAGTGTCACTGCCTGTTACCTTTTTAACGCCGAGCGAGGAAACAGCGTTCACGTCGCTGATAGTTCCCCACACCACGGCAGGTCTGCTCTGCAGCATGGTAATCTTGCCGAGCATTTCATCCAGTTTAGCCTTGGCTGCCTTAAACTCCGCGTCTGTCTGGTCACCTTTATCGGTTCCATTCTTCCATATAACCTGAGTTATATGCTCCGGTTGCTCAAACTCGATGTTGGTGAATTTAATCTCCGGCGCGTAGGTATCCTTAATGAAGTTAAACACTAATGTTGACTTTTTGCCGGAATCATCTTCGGCGGTAATGGTCAGCGTATATCTGCCGTCACCGGCGTTACACATGGCGAAGATCTCGTTGAATCTCATTGTCCAGGCATACGAATGAGCGTTGATACCCGTACTTACTGTATCCAAAGCACTCAGAGTTCCGTGGTCAACAACATCACCGTCACCCAGGCTAGTGCCGGGCGCTGAATCCTTGACCAGCTTATAGGTCAACTTATTCGTAAAGTCGCCGTCGCGGACTCTTCCATACAGAATATCCGTAGAAGTCGCCGCGTTGAAAATGGGAGTATCGCTGTTGGGGGTGTTAAGTTTGCCGGTAGCGGGGCTTACGTTATCCCACCACAGTTCAGGAGCCTTGCAGTTTACAATGAACCCAACCCTTCTGATAGTAATGTCGGTAACGGCGGAGTTAACGAGGGTTCCGTTGGGATTAAGGCCGATATCTCCATTGTTCAGCCGGTCTTTTACTTTGATGTCCAGAATATACGCGCCGTCCATAATTTCTTCCAGGCCGTACCAGAACGCTTTATGGCTGTCGGGGCCTTTCAGCGGGATACTCCAGCTTGCGGTGGTGAATGTCTGGTCGGTCAAATAGCCAATAGCCCAGGTATTGGGCGGATTATTCCGGTCGCTGTCGCTGTAAATCCGGTACTCAAAGTAGTATCTCTTGTTAGTTGCGGTATCCGCCGGGTCAACCTGATAGCCAATGTTGGACCAACTGTCGGTAAAGGTACCGCTTATCGGGTTCTCAAGATCGGTAATCGTGTTATTGGCGCTTATATTATGCGTATCATCCTTAAAGCTGGAGAATTTCACTACCGGCGCTCTGGTGTCAATGATAAACACATATTGCCGGTACGTTGTTCTGCGGGCAGAGTCATAGGCGGTAACGGAGAGCGTATGCTGTCCGTCATCCTTTGCGGCGCACATAGCAGCGAAGATATTCTCGTGCTCCACCGTACCGGGTGTAGCAAAATCATCCGCGTCTCTTATATTCCATGTCCACTTATAAGGAGTAACGGCTTTATTTATCGTTGCGACCCATTCCTTTTTGGTCCAGGGTTTAGTGTCATCCTCATTGTCTATCCTTACCGTCACTTTCCAGAAGTTGCCGTCAAAGGTTGTTCCATCCAGGACAAAGCCGTTGTTAGTAAGATTGAAAATATTGGTAGGAGCGGGAACAGCGTCAAGCGATACACTATTGACATTGAGTATTTCCAGTGTCGGCGGGCGCGTGTCCACTACAAAAGCAATATTCCTGAATTCCAGGTGGTTATCGGCGCTGTCCTGAACATGGATGTCCAGCCAATAGGTTCCGTCGGGTTTGTCATCGCCGACCAGACCCGCCAGCGAAACATTCCAGTTCATGGTCCGGTTGGTTGTTTTCCCGGCATCAGCGGCATTGGGATCGGTTCCCAATTTCATAAATTTCCAGTCGGTGGCGGCATTTTGGGGAGCCGCATTCCAGTTGATTGAATCAATCGCGCCGGCTTTTAATACGGTTTCGTCATAAATACGGTAATAGAACCCGTAGTAGTCAGTTCCGCCGATGTTCTCGTCGCCGCCCTGTTTGCCAATGGTAGAAGTGGTGTCTATAAACGAGCCGATAATCGCGGCGCCTGAGCCGTTATACGCGCTTAACAGTCCCTGTGCTTGAGACAAGGGTATACTATTATAATCAAATTCTCCCGTTGTTTCGTTCCACACTGCCTCAAACGCATTGTTATTCTTGTCTATTTTGATCACCGGCTTCATGTTGTAGAATTCCGCTTTGGGCGGCTTGGCATCTTTGGTAAAGTCAAACATCGCTATAACTTTTCTGCCTTTCGTGACATCACCGTCATAGCCGTCGTCATACGCGGTGACGGTTATGGTGTTTCTTCCATCGCCGAGTTTCGCGAAATCCTCTTTGCTGAGAGTCCATGTCCACTCATAGGTACAATTTTCCGGAATACCGGTAACCCAGCCGCCGTTAACAAGACCGGAAACCCACGCGCTGCCGCTCCAATGGAGCCAATAAGTGGTATCGCTTGCCAGCCACGCATAATCCGGATCAGTCGAAGCACCCCTCAGGAGGTTTATGGGCGGGTAATCTGTGGGATTCTCATTCTCTACCCATATTGACAGTCTGTTAAAGTCGCCGGAACGAACTTTGCCGCTCAGGGTAATATTCTGCTCGTTGAGCAGGGGGTTGGAACTGGGATAAGCGGGTTTGGTGTAATCGCCGTTAAAGAATATCTTAGTGGGCTTATCTATGCCCTCTATATCATTAGACGGCGTGGCATTTGTAGTGCCCAGTTTAAAGAACTTGGGATCCTTGCGGTCAATGATGAGCGTAATGCTCGGCGTGGTAACTATGTGGTTCGGGTCCCGGTCATCGGTAGTGATGACGACAGTTTCATTGCCGACGCGGTCTTTCACCGAGATCTTCAGCGTATACTTGCCGTCGGGAAGACCGTCGATAACGGAGTCCACCGCGTTACGCCAGAATCCCTCAGTGTTGTCACCCGTCAGGGAAATGTTAGCATTCAGCGACTTGTTCGGATCATTGATACCAAGACTTCTTGATTTCAAGCCCGTACCCGTAGCGCCGCTGACGCGGTAAATGCTGTACATATAGACGTTTTCGATTCCATTATTGACGGTAGGTGTATCTTTGTTATAGAAGCCCAACCGCGAGAATTCGTCGTCAAACGCTATACGAAGCACGGCGCTTGCGTCCTGAATCCGGATAGTGTCATTCTCAATGGTGCTGTTCAGCGTGATCTTCGGCCCTTTGGTATCCTTGGTAAAGTCGTACTGCTGAATATCCGTTCTGCGGGCAAAGTCATACGCGGTAATGGTTATGGTATGCTTTCCGTCTTCAAGGAAGAGAGTATCGCCGGAGGCGAAGTATTTCGCGCTGTCCCATTCATATTCATAGACATCAGACCCGTTGGTATGCGGTTTCCAAGTGAAACCGTTAAACTGGGTGGGATAAATATTGTCAATTTCTGTCCACACGCCGGTGCCTTCGTCTATCCGTATCTTGATGCCCCGCAGGTTCTGCTCTTTTACTTTTCCTTTCAGTACAAACGCCTGCCGGTAGGTATCATAGACATTAGTATTATTGGCGGGCTTGTCGTAACCCTTATAGGCGGCAGGATCGGCAGCGCCGCCCGGATAAGTCGTCTTAACCAGCACCGGAGCTTCGCGGTCAACCGTAAAGGTAATGTATTTGACATTATACTGTTTTGTATCACCGGAGCCCATCACATTTGCCTTTCTCTCATTATTGATCCGGTCGGCAACGCGGATGTCCAGTAAATAAGTGCCGTCAACAATGCTGTCCGGTGTAGTGGACCAGAAAGTACTATTGTAATGCTTGGTGTCGGTAAGCTGAGTTTTGTTCTTGTCCAGGTATTTGGTCAGCGGGATGGTCCAGTTCTGAGTATTGTTCGGCTCAGGGTCAAAGTAGTATTTAATGTAGTCCGGGTTTGGATGGTCCGAATCCGGATTGGCATCGTTCTTTAACTGATCAGGGGTGTAAATCCGGTACTCAAAGTAGTACCGGGCTTTCCCGTCGGGGTACTCGGTGGTATTGGCAGGCACTGACGGCAGATAGCCAATGCGGGAAATGAGATCGTCAAAGGTTCCCCGAATTTCGGGAGCGTCGCCTTCAAGCATGGTAATGTCATTCAGCCGCTGCTCTCTTGTCGCCGCTTCGGGCGTACCATCAGCCGCTGTCCAGTATTGCTTCTCTATGACAATATCCCTGATGTTCTGGTAATCCACTTTGGGCGCGGCGGTATCTTTGACAAATTCAAACTTCCATTCATTCTCGTTGCCCCGGTCGTCTTTGGTGATTACATATATGGTATTGTCGCCCTGAGTAATGAGGGTAGTTCCGGTCTGGACGCCCTCAGGATCATAGTCCGTCTTGCTCAGAACATAGGACCAGATATATTCACAACCTGTGGGAATATTTGGAATCCACGAACCCCAACCAGTAGTAGTATTATCCCACGCGTCAGGCGCAGTGCCTTGCCCGCTTTGTCCGGTCAAGTCCTTGAGAATCTTCCCGCCATAGGGGTTAACCGCGTCGTCATTAAAATTCTCATTCACCAGCACTATCTGCAGCGATTTCAGGTCGCCGTCATAGACTTTACCGCTCAGGGTAAATACCGTGTCGCCGACTGCTTTGCTGTAAATGGTTTTAGTGCCTTGCTTGTTGGAGACCGTATTCAGACCGTCAGTTTTTCCGGGTGTTTGCGTAACCTGCTCTTGCACTGTGTACGACGGCATCGGCGTCATTTTGGGGACTCTCCGGTCAACGACAAACATAACCGCCGACAGCGTATTGCCGTCGCTGTCGCTGATTACCGTGGTGGAATTGCCGACGCGGTCGATAACCTCAATTTCCAGCCAATACACGCCGTCGGGAAGACCGTCCATAAGGCCGTGGGGCCAGAACATATCATGAGTGCCTTTCAGAGAAAGGTCTTTGGTTATCGCCTTACCCGTATTGGGGTTCGTACCGAGAGCATATTGGTCTTCCTTCATCGGGCCGGTCGCGTTCTTATGATTAATACGATATTTAAAGAAGTACTGGCCTCCGGGCGCCGAGGGATCCTCGCCCAGATAGGAATAGTCATCGACAATGGATACCGTAATTTTCGGATTATTAACATCTACAATCCGGCTGTAGAGATGGCTGTTCTTCGTATTGTTGTAACCAGCGACTCCCTCCGGCTCAATCAGCGTATCGGTCAATCCCAGGTTGTTCAGCGTTACCTTCGGCCCCTTGGTATCCTTGGTAAATTTGAACCGTACCGGCGTGGACTCATTACCGGCAAAGTCGTTGGCCGTTAAAGTTATCGTCCAGGTTCCGTCTTCAAGGAAGTCAGGATTGTCCCTGGTTCTGCTGGTGTCGATGGTACTGCCGCTTGAGTATATGGGTGTGTTGGAGAATACATCGGGTGTGGCCGGATCGTTATCGCCATCAATGAGGTACTTATAGAAGAGCATTTCGAAATCCCATTGCCATTTATACGTTTGCTTCGCGGTATAACTTACCCAATATTGGCGAACAGATGTATCATCAACCAATTCATCAAGAGTATCTTTCTTTATAATATTACTAATTTTGTCATGTTTGCCTTCAATCTCTACCTTTAAGCCCCTCAGATTCCCTTCGGTTATTGTTCCCAACAGGGTAAATGGGGACTTCATGGTATCATTGGTTTTCTCAAGGAATTTCCATGTAGTGTTGGCAGGCTTATAGGGCAAGAGAGTCCCATACTGAACACTGTCCAGCGTCAAGTCCGGTTTGTTCCGGTCTATGGTAAAGGCAATATTGCGGATTGTTTTGCCGCTGGGGTTATGGTCGGGGTCGTATATGGATTCGGTAGCGGCGTCGGTACTGTTGCCAATCCGGTCGGCAACGCGGATGTCCACCCAGTACATGCCTTCGTCATAACCGGACAGGGGGATAGACCACTCATACTCGGTTGTATCTTTTGTTATGGCGGAGGATTGTGTCCAGCCCGTCGAGTTCTGTAGGTCATGTGTCTCATGTGAGTCTTGCAGTAATTCTATCCTTTGGTAAATACGGTACTCGAAGTAGTATGTCTTGCTGCCGGTTGTAATTTCCTTATCGCCAATAAAGGAAATCTTGTCTTTGAAGGATCCCCGCAGCGCGGGAACCTCTTCTCTCAGCGTCGTAATGCCTTGTTTGGGCGTGGAAGTCGTATTGTCACCATACAGCTTCTTCTCCAACGCTTTTTCTCCCGCGAGGGTCTTGCCTAATGTTGCCCCTTCCTTCCACTCTAGCTGCGTTATCCTTATGGGAGTGATGTTGGTGAACGATATGACCGGCGCCTCGGTATCCTTGACAAAGCGATACTCACACAGATCATTGCTATTGTTCTTGTTATCAGTGGCGGTAATGACTATGGTATTCGTTTCCTGCGGGACATTGACGTAGTTACTACTGTTGAGAGTCCACTCCCATGTATAGGTAGAAGTTTCCGGCCTGTACGCTGTCCAATGATCCGAGGAAGCCGCGGTTAAATCCAGGCCGGGGACGGTGGAAATTACGTTGCCGTCTTTATCCTTTACCACGAGCTTCAGGTCTTTTAAGTCGCCGTCAAAGACGGTTCCCGTCAGCTTAATTACCTCAGTAGGCGAGTACCATTGTGAGACGTCGGTGCTGTAAATGGGAACGGGATTTTGCGCTGTTATTCTCGGATAACCCGTTACAGTAATATCCGGCTTCTTCCGGTCTACATAGAACTCAACCCTCTTATTAGGACCGGTTTCGCCTGCCATGGTTCTGACATTACCCACGCGGTCGCTGACTCTGATCTCCAGATACCAGTTGCCGTCGGGAATTTCATCTCCGAGCCAGAAGGTGTTTTTGTAATTATCGTTAGAATTACCATCGGCTTTGTAATTGGTCAGGGGGATAGTCCAGTTGGAGGAGGTAAGATTGGTGGTCTCCAGCGGAAGTTTTTGCCATGTGTCCGCGTTCTGCCCCGCGGCCGTGTTGGGGGCAAGCCTGCCGATACGGTATTCAAAGTAATACGCCTCACCGACAGTATCGGTGCTCTTAATAAAGCCCAGGTAGGAATTTATGTCGTTAAACGTACCCCGCAGTTCAGGATTATTGTCTTTAATGACCGTTCCGCCTGCCTGCTGGATGCTGCCGTAAGACACCGTGGGCGGAGTCGTATCCTTGACAAAGGTGAAAGTTTTGGGATCCGACGTTCTGCCGGCAAAGTCGTAGGCGGTTATGGTTACGGTATGCGATCCGTCGAGTAAAAGACTGTTGTTGAATTCCTTGAGGGTTCTTCCTGTGGGATCGTTAACCATAAAGCCTTTCCTCAGATCCCATGTCCAGTTATACGTTTGAAGATTCGACGTCGGGTCGCTGGGCAGGGCCGAGGGCGGCTGGGCGGGAGTATCGCTGAATGTTGAGTTCCAAATTTCATAAGTATTATCATCATCAAAATCAAGGGTAACTTCAGCCTCGTTATCCACCTTTATCTTCAGGCCCCGCAGGTTCCGGTCTGACGCCGTTCCTTGCAGGATCAGGTCCAGTTCCGACACCTTGCTCCAGGCGTTATTATGGGTCGGATTGACTGACAGTTTAGTACTATCCGGCGCTCCGGTAGTCGTTTGGACGGTAGTCGGCTTTCCGGTAATCGTAAGCGACGGAGGCGTCCGGTCTATGGTAAAGGCAACATTGTAGATACCAATATCTTTAGTATCACCTTTGCCGTCGTTAAAGTTGCCTATCCGGTCGTAAACTCTGATGTCCAGCCAGTACATGCCGTCGGGATAGATACTCTGGGGAAGTTTGATTTCAAAATTCTGGCTCTCCTTGGTTCCGTCCTCAAACGGGAATTTTTTGGTCCATGAAGCATAATCGCTGTTTTTTCCGGTTAATGTACTGGCGGGATAAATAGTGTATTCAACGAAGTACTTGCCGGTGGAACCGCTGGGAGCGATTATACCATTGGCCTCTGCCGCTGTTATTTTATCAAGGCCAATGGGAGAAACATAATTATTGTCATCTATGGTTCCCCGAATTATGGGATCCTCCATAAACTTGTAAATGTTGTTCAGAGCGGCTACCTTGCTCGCATCATTGGCCGGTTTTTCCCACAGTTCCCTGCTTATCACCTGCTTGGTGACGTTGGTTAAGGTCACCTTGGGCGCTTCAGTATCTTTGATAAAGGTAAATGTTTCTTTTGTCGATTTTACTGCTTTGCCATAGGGAGTGACAGCGCCGCTATTGTCAGACGCGGTAATGGTTATAGTATGCTTTCCGTCGGCCAGTTTTATAAAATCAGCCTTGTCGAGCTTCCACAACCAGGTATATAGAGAGGTGGACACATCAAAAGTACCAGCAGCCGATCTTTTCAACGTAACATTGATGGGATGGGCAGCTTCAGGAGCACTTGGATTAGCAGGATCCTTATGAGCAGTATCCGTAATGTTAATGGTCAGTCGTTCAAAGTCACCATCGAAAACTGTTCCATTCAAACTAAACGCCGGCTGACCGTCCGCAAGGAACAGCGGATCATGGTATCTGGGGCCGCCGTAAATGGTGTCCTCTTGAGCTTTTATCAGTGGATCACCCTCTACTATCAGGTCCGGGGCTTTCCGGTCTACATAGAAGGAAACCGCGGCGTGTTTGAATTTGTCGGGGGTTCCAACGGGTTCTTTGACGTTGAACAAAGGAGCCTGGGCATCGGTGGGGAGGGTTCCGTAGATCACTCCGTTATTGAGCCGGTCGGCAACATATATTTCCAGTATCCATTCGCCGTCAGGAATTTCATTCTGATTCCACCAGAAATGATTGGGACTGCCGGTTCCGGCCAAAGGAATCTTCCAGATCGCGTTCTGGCCCGGATTCGCGGCGGTAAAGTAGTCTTTGTCCCAAGCCAGAGTCGCCAGCGCGGTTGAATCAGTGCCCACTGGGTAAATACGGTACATATAGAAGTATTTATTTGCATTATTTGTATCCTTCTCAAAACCAAGGCTGCTCAATTCATCGTAGAAGGAACCTTCCAGCGCCGGGGTATCGGGATGGGTAATTCTGCCGGATCCATCCGCGTTAATAGAAGTGAAAGTAACATCCGGCGGGGTATTGTCTTTGACAAACTGTACCGAGGCCGAACCAACGTTCCCCGCCTCATCCTGCGCTTCAAACTCAATACTGCGGCGTCCATCAATAACTTTGGTAAAGTCCAACCACGCTTGTACTTTTACAGCGTTATTTATAACGCCATTGGTAATTTCCGGAAGCTCGCGAAGCGCGCCAAGATCATAGTCCTTCAGTCTCCAGGTATATACGGGCTTAGTCATGTCAAAATTGGACGCTTTTTCGAGCGTAATATACCCTGTCTGGGATTTTCCCGTGTCATCAAGGGCCATTTTCCATTTGATCACCATCGGGACTTCAGCGGTGTTGGTTCCGGGCTTATAGATATTGTCCAGGTAGAGTTCGGTGACCGTCCCTTCCAGTTCAAAAGTATCACTGAAAATATAGGGTTTCGGAGTGGTGGTAACTTCAATGACCGGCGGGGTATTATCACGGATAAATTTCAGCCTTTTCCCATATTCTTTTGTGTTCTCATCCCAGTATTGAACCGCCTCGCGGCTTCTGTCCTCGGAATAATTCAGTTTTGCGGCCGGAGCGTCATACACGATAATCAGCAGTTCTTTTTCCCCGTCGCTTTGCAGTTTGGTTATGGTTCCGAGTTGAGCGATCAGATCCTTTGTCGGGCTGATGTCGTTACCCGAGAACGTTTTTTCCGCGATCTCATCCCATGTGGGCGAAGTACTTATCGCGTTACCGTTAGTATCGAGATTGCTATTATATTTAATTATATATTTTCCGATGCCATCGTCATCGGTCGCCTGTCCATCCAGGTTTGCCAGTGTGCGTACCTTCGAGCCGTCCGCGGGATAGGTAACCTTTACCTTGGGGAGGTCCTCCTCCTGGTCAACTCTTACATACACTTTTTCAGTCGCCGGTACTTCCGCGCGGCCCTGCGCCATGACGTACAGGGTATAATCGCCATTGGGAATTTTTGTGGTATCGAATTTACCGGTGGTTTTATTGAAGACGCCGTTGGGGGCGTTGCCGCGGGTGTCAATGAGCGTACCGACGGGCTTCGGACTGGGATCCTTGTCGTTGGGCGGTCTTAATTCTGTTCTGCCGTATCCCGTGGCCCTAACACCGGCGCGCGCCAATTCATCAGCTTCTACAAGATGATAAAGCGTTCCGTCCGGGTTCTTCCAGACTTGAGCGGCTTTGATAGTACTGTCAAAGTCAATACCGCGTTCCACCAGCCACCACCGGCTTTCATCAACGCCGTAGTTGTCGGTGATCAGCGCGTTAAACGCAAATACGCCGTTCACTACATACTGCGTCGTGTTCGGCACTCCGTTAATAGTAACCTTTTCCTCTTCCGCGCTTTTCAATTCAGAATTCTTAAGCTGGGTAATTTTAATGACCGGCGGCGTGTCCAGTATCCGTATCGTAAAAGGCTTCTGGACGCAGAGTTCAAAGTTATCCTGCTCTTTTCCATCCTTGAAAATCCTGTCCTCAACCGCCCTTTCCCATACCCGCACGGTAATTTCGTAGTCGGTATTTCCCTTAAACGTAAACTTGGCGCCGGTTTTCTCTCCTTTATAGTCCACTACGTCAAGAGGATTGCTTTGCCATGTTGTTTGCGAGGCATCCGTCGCGTGCATCGTGATTACCGAACTCATGAACAGGTATTGCCGTCTCAGAGACCCCCTGCTGTCTACCCAGCGGGGATCGCTTTCTTTGTTGGGAGTAGCATCTGTCGTGTTATAGTCAGTCTGCACATAAGCGGGATATTTCGGATCGAGCGGTTTGCTCAATTGGGCATTCCATTCCAGAAAGACTACTTCGGTTGATCCGGGGGTTAAATTGGTCACCACCAGGTCCGCGCGTCTGATGCCCGTTGAATGGCTCGCGCGCGCTTCAAACACAAACGGCTTATGCACCGTAATATATTCATCCGCTTTAGTGGTCTGTCCGTAGGCAAGTTTATAAGGATCTTTCTCATCCTCGCCCCGGTGAATATCCCTATTCGGCGGCACATTTATAAAATCGTTTCCATCAGTATACGGGTCAAATGGCGAATTCGCCGCAGTATACGGGGGGGCTTTTGTCGCTCGGTCAAGGAAGAAATCAACCACCGCCGGGCCTTCGCTCGCCTCTATACAAACTTGCCCCGGAGGGTAGCCCAACGCCGGGAAGTAACTTGTCATTTGATTCTTCCCGGTGCCGGTTTCGCCAATGTCGCTGGCTCTAATCCGGAATCTATACGTTTCCCCCGGCGGCAACGGCGTCCGCGACTCTAATGGGGGCAGTTTCCCGTTGAGATCGCGTTCAAACATACCCAGTTTGAACCGGATAAACTCCGATCCCCCCAGTCCCGGAGGGTCTACGCGCCTTTCCCAACCTTCAATGTTGTATTCGTCGAACTTTATCCATTGAGCGGTATCTTCCGTCTGGCCTTTGCTGATATCCCAGAACTTTATTTCCGGATACCCTCCCTTTACCCCCTGCACATCGTTGACCGTCCCCAGAAGATCGCTTCTTACATACACGACCGGCGTAGGATGCTTCTCATCATCCCAAATATAAGTTAAACCATCAGTCGCCTGGGGCGTCGTCAGCCAGAATTCTTCCGGCAGATTCGGTGAATTCAGGGCAATAACCGGCGGTCCCATCTTGATCTTATAACTGTTCGGGTCAGATTCAGTCGGCATACGGGTTTCCCCGTCGAACGCCTTTATATAGATATAAAACGGACCGTTGTCATTAATCGGTCTCCTATCAATCCAGGAATCTTTAACTATAACGCGCCCTTCCCTTTTGGCCGCCTTGTATTCTTCTATTCCGCTGTCTATGTCCGCGTAATACCAATCAAGCGTTCCCGGCTTCTGTTTCATCGGGACCATTCTCCAGCCGAAATTTTTGCTGTTGGTCTTGTTATACTGGTAGTACATCTCTACCCGCATAACCCCAATATCATCGGTGACTCTCGCCTCAAAACGGAACGTGTTTTCTTTGAGGTAATCCCCCGAAACGGGCAGAATCTCATGAATTACCGGCGCGAGGATGTCGACCTTGGGCCCTAAACCGGCTACAAACGGGCTGTTATCGCATGTAAGCGTAAAAAACATCCCGAAAAACACAAAACACAAGCCAACAAGCTGAATTTTGCGCGTAAAAATAGCCTTTTTCATAAACGTCCTCCTCGGAATTCTCTGTTCTTTTCCGAATTTACGGAATATACCCCAAAAACAGAGAACGGCATCCCGTCCTCTCCCGAATAAATAAAGCATCTCTGCAAATAAACTGTGAATCTCCATGAAAACCCTCTCGTATAGTGTGGTTGATAGGGTATGGTATATGAAAGCTTAACAAGAAACTAGAAATGGGAATACACCAACCGCCATTTTAATCATAATACAGAAAATAAGAATCGTCAACAAAAAAATGAAAAAAGAGTATACTTTTAGTTTCGAATGATCCTTCTGTTAGCGGGAAATTCGCAAAAAGCGCTAAAAACGCGAAAAAAGTGGTTAAAACAACGAAAAAAATTGGGGAGGCGCTCAAAGGCGTAAAAACTTCTCCGGTAAATTGACACTTTTGGGGAGAGTGTCAGTCATTTTGGGGGCAAAAATGCTGAAAAACGGGAAAATGGGCAAATGTGGGGAGAAAAAGAGGAAGGGGTTAAGCGTCAAAAATATGCGAAATGAGGAAAAAAGAAGAATTTAACCACGGAGGACACGGAGTTACACGGAGGGGGATGGGGGTATGGGTGCAGAGTGGTGAGAAATGTGAGGGAAAAGCGAAAAAGGGAGGGAGAGGGGGAAAAGGGAGGGGAAATACGCAAAAAGCGCGAAAAACGTGAAAAAAGTGGTTAAAATGATAAAAAAAAGAGCGGGAAGCGTGTGAAAGCGTGTGAAAGCGTGAAAAATTCTCGTGGAAACTGACACTTTTGGGGAGAGTGTCAGTTATTTTAGGGGCGAAAATGACAAAAAGCGGGAAAATGAACAAAAATGAGGGAAAAGGGAGGAAGGGGTAAACTACAAAAATGCGCGAAATGAGAAAAAAGAGAAGAATTTGACCACGGAGGACACGGAGTGACACGGAGGGGGGATAACTTGCCAGGATGCGCGTAGTAAGAAAAAAAAGGAAGAATTTGACCATTGGAGTAATGCAAAACGCGGTTTTGCGCCCTATATATTATAGAGTATAGAAAATGTGCTATGCTCATATTAACGCAAGGAGTATGTTATGGACGCAGTAACAGTCGACAGGCCGCCTCCTACCGGCGAGGGCCTCACTTTCGAGAAAATGTGGGCAATAATGAAGGAATCCGGTCGGGAGATTAAGGAACTACAGAAGGAAACTGACCGGATTGTGAAGGAAAATGCCCTTCAAATGAAGGAAAATGCCCTTCAAATGAAGGAAACGGACCGGAAGATGCAGGAAACAGACCGCCAAATGAGAAGACTCGATAAGCAAATGGGGAGACTCCACAACCGGTTTGGTGAACTGGCGGAGCATCTGGTCGCTCCCGCTATTCATAAACGGTTTAACGAATTAGGTTATCATTTTAGCGGCGCCGCGCAAGGCGGTTATATAGTCCGTGACAGCAACGATAAAATCCTCACGCAAGTGGACGTGCTGCTGGAAAATGACAACTACATTATGGCGGTGGAAGTAAAGGCAAAACCGCACATACAGGATATTGAACACCACATCAAACGGCTGGAAATACTGAGAGAACACCGGAACAAACTCCGTGATAAACGCATAATACAGGGAGCCATAGCGGGCGCGATATTCGGGATCGAGGAAAAAAAGGCGGTCATTGAGGCGGGATTCTTTGTGCTGGAACAATCGGGAGATACCATGAAAATAGAAGTGCCGGAAGGCTTTGTGCCGCGGGAGTTTTAACCGAACAAAAGCGCCCCGTTAAGGGGTGTTATATTGAATAACGCGACTCGTTACCGCGCACAATAAAAGCCGCAGTGTACAGTAATGCCGGCTGGGTTTATCCAGCCGAGCGCGCGGCGGGTGCCCTTCCCTGCGGGAAAACGTGGGTTCGAGTCCCGTCTGGCGGGAGTTTCTGTTACTGTTAAGCATAAATATTAACTTTTAAGGTTATTTTTTTTACTTTCCTGACAGACGCGGGACTCGAACCCACCACCTTCAGCTCCGGAGGCTGACGCTCTATCCACATGAGCTAGTCTGTCAAAATCCGGTATTACCGGGCTATTTACCATAAGTCCTATAGTCATTAAGTGTCAATATACCGGCATTGACCTTTAGGGGAAAATAGGCCATGCTGGGTTATGCAGGAGGATAACATGCGGAAATCTATCTTTTACCTGGTTTTGGCCGCCGCGGTAGTTTTGGGCGGGGCGTTAACCGGGTGTCAAAAGAAAAATCCGGCTGCCACGGCGGAAACCGCCGCGTCCAAAGACGTAACAGTGCGGCTGCTTACCGACGCTACCGGGATTGACGATAAATCGTTCAACGCGGCGGCATGGCGGGGTATACTCGAATTCTACGGCGACACTTGGGACAATGCCAAAAAACGGGGGATCGCTTACGATGTAGTAACCGCGCAGACCCAGGATATGTATATTCCCAACCTTAAACAGGCTACCGATGAGGGCTATGACCTTATCGTCGCCACCGGTTTTACCTGGGCCGACGCTCTGGCCGAAGTCGCCAAAGACAATCTCAAACAAAAATATCTGATCGTTGATACCGATTGGCTGGAAGGCTCCAATATTATGCAGGCGGCCTACGCGGAACATGAAGGTTCCTTCCTGGTCGGGGCGGCGGCGGCCTTAAAAGCCAAAGAAGACGGGATCACCAATCCCCGCTTCGGCTTTATCGGCGGCGTACCGGGCGGCCTTATCACCAAGTTTGAAGTGGGTTATGTGCAGGGCGTGTTATCGGTCATTCCCAACGCCCAGATCGTCGATTACTATGTAAACAGCTGGGGCGAACCGGCGCTGGCGAAAACCCAGGCGAAAAACTGGTACGATTCCGGCGTGTACGCGATTTATTCGGCGGCGGGCGGCAGCGGCAACGGGACTATCGCCCAGGCCAAAGAATACCGCCTGGCGGGAAAAAATGTCTGGGCCATCGGCGTCGATTCCGACCAATTTGCAGAGGGTCTGTACACTGCCAATGATTCGGCGGTGCTGACTTCCATGTTGAAACTGGTGGAAAACAGCCTGGTATACGCCCTGAACGCCGTCAAGAACGGCAGTTATAAAGGCGAAATAATTACCTTTGATCTGGTCAAGGACGGCGTTGGCTATTCTACGGCCAATCACGCGCTGGGCAATGTCATCATAACACAGCTTGAATCGCTCAAGCAGAAAATCATCAAAGGTGAAATTACCGTCGCCTCTTCCAACGCGGAAGCCAAAAAACTGCCCGGCTTCCCCCAGAATTTGAAAGCTATAGACGATTAAAGAAGAATAAGGAAGAGAGTTTTAACCTACAGAGACGCGCGAGGTGAGAAAAAAAGAATTTTCACCACGGAGTACACGGAGTTACACGGAGGAATGAGGATTATCGTATCAAAACTCCGTGGTACTCCGTGGTATGCGAACCGCAGGTTCGATGTGTACCATTTTAGAGACTTCAATTAAAAGCCGATTCTATAAAAAAAGGAACGTGTTGTGCTGGCCATTGAGATGCTGGAGATATGCAAAGCCTTTCCCGGAGTGCTGGCCAATGACAAGGTAAATTTACAGGTTAAAAGCGGCGAGATACACGCCCTGCTGGGAGAAAACGGGGCGGGTAAAACAACGCTCATGTCGATTCTGTTCGGCCTGTACGAGCCGGATTCCGGCGTTATTAAAATCCGGGGCGAGGCGGTAAAAATCCGCAGCCCCAATGACGCCGCCGCCCTGCGGATCGGCATGGTGCATCAGCATTTCAAACTTATTCACAATTTTACCGTTACCGAAAATATTGTCCTGGGCATGGAACCGCGCAACAAACTGGGGAATCTTGATCTGGGCGGCGCGGAAAAGCGGGTGGCGGAAATTTCCGCGGCCTACGGCCTGGCGGTGGAACCGAAAGCCAAAATTGAAAATATTACCGTGGGTATGCAGCAGCGGGTGGAGATTCTCAAAATCCTGTACCGGAACGCGGACATACTGATCTTTGACGAGCCGACAAGCGTGCTGACCCCGCAGGAAATTGACGAACTGCTGGCAATTTTCCGCCGCCTCAAAGCCGAAGGAAAAACAATTCTCTTTATCACCCACAAACTGCGGGAGATAAAAGCCGCGGCGGACCGCTGCACGATACTCAGGCGGGGCAGATACATTGACACCGTAGATGTCGCGCGGACGGACGAAGCGGAGCTTGCCGAAAAAATGGTGGGCCGGGCGGTCTCGTTCAAGACAGAAAAAAAACCCGTTAAAGCGGACAAGAACGGCGCTTTTCAAGCGGCGCTTAAAATCGAAAATCTCACGGTTACCGGCGCAAAGGGAACCCCCGCGGTCAGCGATCTTTCACTGGAGGTACGCGCCGGCGAGGTGGTGGGTATTGCCGGAATTGACGGCAACGGCCAGTCCGAATTGGTGGGGGCCATCGCGGGGCTGCTGCCTGTTCAGTCCGGCAGGGTGCTGCTGCGGAACCGTGACATTTCCAGAGACAGCATCCGCAAGCGCAACGCGGGCGGGCTGGGCCTGGTGCCGGAAGACCGCCACAAACACGGCCTGATCCTCGACTTCCGCCTTGATGAAAATTTTATCCTCAAAAGTTACCTCCGGCCGCAGTATTCAACCCCCGCGGGCTTTCTGCGTTTTCCCGCCATCGCCCGGCACGCCGAAAAACTTATTAACGATTTTGATATTCGCGTGGGGAACGGGGCGGCAACGCGGGCCAAAACCATGTCCGGCGGCAATCAGCAAAAAGCGGTGATTGCCCGTGAAGTTGACCTGTCCCCGGACGTGCTGATTATCGCGCAGCCGACACGGGGGCTGGACGTGGGGGCCATTGAGTATATTCACCGCCGTATTATGGAAGAACGGGACAAGGGCCGCGCCATTCTTTTGGTATCGTTTGAACTGGACGAGATACTTGGCCTCTGCGACCGGATTGCCGCCATTTCCGAAGGCCGGATAATAGGGATTCTTCCGGCGGCGGAAGCGGACGAGCGGCGTATCGGCGCCATGATGGGGGGTATCAGTGCTTAAAAAGGAACGGCTCCTCGAAGTGTTTACCGGTTCCGACGCGCTGGTTTCCGCGGTAGTGGTAATCCTGGGCTTTGCGGCGGCAACTCTGATCATCATGGCGATTGGGCGGAACCCCGCGGGAATGTACGAGGCGATTCTCCAGACAGTGACCGGCATTTTCCGCGGCCGCGGCAATGTGTGGAGATGGAACCCCCGCTATACCGGTGAATGGCTGGTCGCGTCAGTTCCCCTTATCCTCTGCGGCCTTTCAATGGGTTTTGCCGCCCGGGCCGGTCTTTTTAATATAGGAGCCGAAGGACAGTTCATCGCCGGACTGACCGCCGCCCAGTTTATCGCCCTCTTTTTTCCGCGAATTCCCGTACTGCACTGGATCATCGCGGTAACGGGGGGCGTTGCCGCCGGCGCGGTATGGGGGGGCATTGTCGGTTTTTTCAAGGCGCGCTTCAAGGTATCCGAAGTCGTGGCGACGATCATGATGAACTACATCGCCCTGTACTTCCACCGTATTTTTACCATGAGGATTCCCGGCAGCAATACCTACAAAACGCCGGACTTTCCCGCAACGGCTGTCCTCGCGAGCCCCCTGCTTGCCTCGCTGACCAACAATTCCCGCCTGAACTACAGCCTGTGGCTGACTCTGGCGGCTGTTGTCATTTACTGGCTCATCATGGGAAAAACGCGGCTGGGCTATTCGCTGCGCGCCACCGGGCTGAACAGGGACGCCGCCCTGTACGGCGGAATCAATGTGAATTTCAGCATCACCACGGCTATGGCCATCGCCGGGGCCTTTGCCGGGCTTGCCGGCGCGTCGGTTTCGCTGGGTGTTTTCTCTTACGGGAGGGTATTGACGGGCATGGAAGGCTACGGTTTTGACGGCATTGCCGTGGCGCTCGTGGGCAACAGCACCGCGTGGGGGACCGCCTTTGCCGGCCTGCTTTTTGGCATGCTCAAATCCGCCCAGTCATTAATGCAGAACCGGCAGATACCCAAAGAGATTACCGCCATCATCATGGGACTGGTCGTGGTTTTCATCTCCCTGCGGGCGGGGGTAAAGCTGTTGATCGACTGGCGGATGAAAGAGAGTATCCGCCGTCAGAGGAGTGAATAATGTCCTTCTTTCAGGCCATCTGGCAGATGCTGCCCTCAACGTTAATGATCGTTTCCCCGATTCTTATCGCCGCCATAGGGGGAATGATCTGTGAGCGTTCCGGCGTGGTCAACATCGCCCTGGAAGGGCTTATGTCGTTAGGCGCCATGAGCGCCGCCGTATGCCACGTTCTGCTGGAATCGCGCATTGGTTTTTCCATACCGGCGGCCCTGCTGCTTGCCGCGGCTGTGGGCGGCGTTTTTTCCCTGATACACGCCTTTGCCTCGATTACCCTGCGGGCGGATCAGGTTATTTCCGGCACGGGGATAAACCTCCTTTCCAACGGCATTACCGTTTTTGTCTGCCAGCTTTTGTTCCGCATGGACCGCAGCCAGAACTACCGCATGGGGATGCGTTCCGGCCCGCTGGGAATTTATCCGACCATGTGGATAGCGCTGGCGATTCTGGCGGCAAGCTGGTTCATGCTCTACCGGCGGCCCTGGGGCCTGCGCCTGCGGGCTGCCGGGGAACATCCCCACGCGCTTGCCTCGGCGGGGGTAAACGTTATCAGGATTCGCTACATTGCCGTGCTGATCTCAGGTTTGCTCGCCGGCCTTGCCGGGGGCTGCATCGTTTTGAGTCAGGACATTCAGTACACGGTAACCACGATTAACGGCAAAGGCTTTATCGCCCTGGCGGCGGTATCTTTTGGCCGCTGGGTTCCCCTGGGGGTACTGGGGGCCAGTTTATTGTTTGGCATGTCCTCCGCCCTGGCGGTTAATATCATTAACATCAGCGGCCTGCAATTCCTGCCCTCGGAATTTTTCAACGCGCTGCCGTACCTGATAACCTTAATCACTTTGGTGCTGTTCAGCGGAAAAGAGCACGCCCCCCGCGCCGCCGGTCAGCCTTTTGACAAGGCAAATCAATAGAATGCCGCGGCTTGATGATGCGCCAAAATCCGGCAAAGGGAGGGCAGCGGGGGCGGCAAAACGCTTGTAGAGTCCGTCTACGGAGCCCCAGACCGGCTTTTTTCTCTCCTTCAAATCGTAGCGTAGTTTTGAAAAAGTGAGTAACAGTCATGTTCCTCATGCCGGTCTGCTTTTATTCTAGCTCAAGTTTAAATTCTACTCACTGGTCTCCTCCGGCGGGGAATTCCAAATGTTTTGCCGCCCCCGCTGCCCTCCCTTTGCCGGCCTATCCCACTATAAGAGTACTCTACGGAGCCCCACGAACGAAAAAAAGTACAAATTTTCGTATAGTTGACATATAACTTATTCTTCTCCACTATGTGATGAGCGATATTTAAATGAAAACGCCTCGATCGTGTCCGGCACTGCTTGTTTTTATATATTTCCTCCTTGTCTGCACAGGCCTTTACGCGCAGGAAGAACAACAGGAGCAACAGGAACAACAACAAGAACAGGAACAGGAACAGGAACAGGAACAACAGGAAAAAAAGAAGAAAAGCGTCCGTGAATACAAGCCGCGGGAACAGAAGCTCTATATTGACATTCCCCTGACCATCCTCGAAGATACGGCAATCAACCTTGTGGGGAACATGTACTGGCGGCTTTGGGGACCCGACTGGGAAGCGGCGTATTTTACGAAGGACTCCATACGCTCCAATATGAATCCCAAAGTATGGGGTTTTGAGGAGGGTCAGGGGGGCGACACTTTCCTCACCAACCAGTTCCTTCACCCCTACGCCGGGGCTCTTTATTTCGCTTCCGCCCGTTCCAATAATTTTAATTTCTACTGGTCCATACTTTCTTCGGTTTTTGGCACCCTCTCCTGGGAAGCGCTGGGCGAAACCGACTCGCCCGCCATAAGCGATTCGATAAATACCGCATTGGGCGGAATCGCCCTCGGTGAGATACTGCACCGGCTCTACATAGAGCTTGACAAGGGCGGAATCGCGGGGAAGATTGGCGCGAGCGTTCTCAGCCCCACCGACCGGATAACCGCCGCCCTCAGGGGCTACGGGCCGGACAAGAGTCCCCGCAAAATACGCGACGCCTCATTGGTCTTCGGCCCTTCCCAGATCAACGCGCGGTTCTTTGACAACAATACCGAAATAACATCATGGAACACGCCCGCCGCCTTTGTGGGCCTTGATCTTGTTTACGGCGATCCCTATACGGCGCGCAGCAAGACGCCTTTTGACCAATTTGACCTCAATACGTCGCTGACGGTATCCCTTCAGCCTTTCTATAACTTCATCCTGAATATCGACGGATACCTGGCGTCATGGCTCCTGACGGATGACGAGCCGAACCAGGCAAGCAACGGCCTTACCCTTCACCTTGACAATTTTGTAACGGATAAAGGGTTTATGGATCTCAACAACGGCAGGGAAAACCTGAGTTTCAACGCCAACTCCCTGGATTATTCCATAAAGTGGCGTCATGCCTTCAGCAAGTCCTTTCAGCTTTCCCTGAAAACACACATCGGTCTTTCGCCCTGGGTGGTAACGGATTATAACGGAGGGATAAACAAGGATGATTACAACCTCTATTTATACGGCGGCAATGTCAAACTCTTTCTGGAACTGCGGCAGATAAAGGAAAACGGCGCGAAAAACGGGCATGTCCTGAACCTGAGCCTGTGTTTCTATGACACTCTGAATATTCCCAGAACTCCCGGTTTTGACGTCAATACGCTTTTCCTTTTTTCAAAGGCCGCCTATTCGTTCCCCCTTACCAAGAGGTTCTCCCTCTACGCGGCGGACAACTTCCTGTTTCTGCACTGCCGCCTCAGCAACGATATGGACGTGGAATTTCCCAACATTACACGCTGGTTTAACAGCGCCCAGTTCGGGTTGAAGATTTTATTTTAACTTGTACCCAGGGATTCTCACAAAGAACACAAAGAAAGAGAAGATCACAAAGAGAGGGATCAGGGGTTTTTGTTCGTTATCTTATCGTGAAGCTATCAAGAGGGGAACCTTCGCCGCTTTGCGGCTCGGTTGAGGTTCAAGCTCAGATTACTTACAACACCCCCCTTTCTTCCCTCCTTTGTGATCTTTGTACCTTTGTGATCTTTGTGTGAAATCTTCAGAAAAAAAATCTTCAGGTTAAACATCTTTGGGTCTGGTGTCCTGGACACGCACCGCTTTGCCTTCTGAGACGGGCAGGGTGCCGCTTTCGTGAAGTTCTACCCGCGGGCTTATGGAAATGGAAACTTGCAATGTTTCCCTTATCCGTTCCTTGAGGGCGTTGAGGGGACGGGCGTCATCCATGAAAATATTCGGGCCTACTTCGGTTTTAACCGTCAGGCGGTCAAGGGCGCCGTCTTTTTCGACAACGATGAGGTAATTGTTGCCCACTTCCTTCATGCCCATGATCACTTCCTCGATCTGGCTGGGGAAAACATTAACGCCGTTGATAATCAGCATATCGTCGCTGCGTCCCGTTATGCGATGAAGGCGGCGGTGGGTTCTGCCGCAGGAGCATGGTTCGGTGAAAAAGCCGGTAAGGTCGCGGGTGCGGTAACGCAAAACAGGGGTGGCCTCACGGCAAAGAATGGTCAGCACCAGTTCGCCGACTTCGCCGTCTTTGACCGGCTCAAGGGTTTCCGGGTTGATGATCTCGGCGATATAGCCGTCTTCCCAAATGTGCATTCCGTTTTTACATTGACACTCAAAGGCGACGCCGGGGCCGTTCATTTCCGAAAGGCCGTAGGAATTAAACACGTCTATGTTCAATAAAGATTCTATGCGCCGCCGCGTGTCTTCGGAGTATGGTTCCGCTCCGGCAAAGGCCCGTTTTAGGGACAGGCTTTCCCGCTTTACCCCGGCTTCCTTCATTTTGGATTCAACATGCAAAAGAAAACTGGGGGTGGCGTGAACGACCGTCGTGCCGAAGTCCTGCATCAGTTTGAACTGACGGGCGGTGTTGCCTGAACCGGAGGGAATCACCAGCATCCCCACTTCCTCGCCGCCCTGGTGCATGCCCAGGCCGCCGGTAAACAAACCGTAACTGATCATATTCTGAAACACGTCGTCTTTGGTACAGCCCGTTCCGTAAATACAGCGGGCCATATAATTCGCCCATTGTTTAATGTCATCGCGGCTGAAATAAATGGTCGTGGGAATACCGGTAGTCCCGCTTGACGCGTGCAGGCGGACAACTTCCTCCCGTGGTATGCTTAAAAATCCGTAGGGAAAACCGTCCCGCAAATCGTTTTTGGTGGTAAAGGGAATCCGCTTGAGATCGTTCAGGGACTTTATATCGTCAGGGCTTTTGACGCCCGCCGCCTCAAGCCGGCTTTTATAAAAAGAGGTGCGCAGGGCAAAACCAATTTCTTCCTTGAGCTTTTGCAGTTGCAGCGCTTCAAGTTCAGGCCGGGGCATTTTTTCGATCTGCGGCTGCCAGTACTGAAAATTCATGCCTTGCCTCCGTCAGGGGAAACCGCGGCGGCCTTCCTTCCCAGCCTGAACGCGGCGGTATTGGCGGCGGCTATCGCCGGTTCTTTCCGGGCAAACAGGGCGGCGATGGTATTTTCCAGCGTTTCCGCTTTCAGCGGCAAAAAGGGGGACGCCGCCCCCACCATGACGGTATTCACCGCGCGGGCAAGACCCGCCGCTTTCGCCAGTTCCGCCGCCTCAATGATCCGCCACAGCGGGAAACCCTTAATCGCCGCGAAAAGGCTCTCCGTTTCGGGATAGCCGCTTATATTAACAAACGGTTCCGCGGCGCTCACCAGCGCGCCCCCAGGGGCAAGCCAGGCCGCGTAGCGGAGACTCTCCAAAGGTTCCATTGAAATAATAATATCCGCCCCGCCGCGGGGAACGAGGTCCGAGGCGATCACCCCGTCGGAGATACGCAAATGGGCAAGAACCGCCCCGCCCCGCTGCGCCATACCATGCACTTCGGACTGGCGCGCCGCAAAGCCCTCGTTCACCGCCGCCTGGGCAATCATGGCGGCGACAGAAAGCACCCCCTGCCCGCCCACCCCGGCAAGAATCACATCACATTTCATATCCGCCCATTTTCTACCTTTATTGAGGAAACATCAAGCCTCATGAGCCTTTTCCAATGAAACAAGACGAGTTACTTTTGAAACAAGACGAGTTACCTTAAATAAAAAGTATTGTGTTTTTCTTTCGAATTTTGATATAATCACTCAGATAATCAAATAGAGACAATATATGATAGAAAAAACAATCCACTATGTGTGGCTGGGGAGCAGAGACGTTCCTGAAAAATTTACCCCTTTTATAAAAGGCTGGAAGACACTCCATCCCGATTGGGAAATTGTTAAGTGGAATGAGGAAAACTTCGACTGCCAGGGCAATGCCTGGATTAAAAACGCAATTGAGCAAAAAAACTATCCGCTTGCCGCTGACGTTATGCGAAGCTGGATTCTCCTTAATCACGGCGGCGTTTATCTGGATACCGATATTGAGCTTTTCAAACCGCTTGACAAGTTAGCCGAGGAAAACGATTTTTTTATCGGATATGAAACGGATTTTTGGTTAGGCTGCGCCGTTTTGGGCGCAAAAAAGGGGCACAAAATAATGCGTGAGGTGTACGAGAGGTATCTCGAACCCTGCGAAAAGCTTGATACCAGTTCGAATATGTTATGCGTATTAAATTTCACCGCCTCAATTAAAAGGCTTTACAACGCCAAATTAGACGGGAAAACCGCCAAAATCGGCGACAACGCCATGCTTCTTTCAACAGACTGGTTTTCCCCCAAAAACTATATAACCCGCAAAACAAAAATGACCGAAAATACAACGGCAATGCATCACTATTCGTCGGGATGGTATTCCGCCGGAAAGCGGTTCGGGCTCAAAGTAGCCCAGACCGTACGGCGTGTTTTGGGGAAACGTCTTTTTGGCGGCTTTGAAAGAATTGCGAGGATAAATATGCTGGGGAAGCTGGATAGAGAATACAAAAAAGATAAAAGGACAAGTTCAACGTGAGCACGACAGGCAAAACGCAATATGAGCATACGATAGACGGTAAATTGTTGAGCAAAATGCTGATAGGCGGCTTTACGAATCTTTCGCACAACATAGACTATCTGAACGAAATAAATGTTTTTCCCGTATCCGACAGCGACACGGGCACAAACATGAAAAAAACCTTCGAGAGCGGAGTCGCCGCGCTTAACGGCGAGACTTCGTTTTGTGATATCTTTTCCGCGTTTGTAAAGGGTCTGCTTATTGGCTCAAGGGGGAACTCGGGTTTTATTCTATCGCAATATTTTTTGGGTATTTATGAATACACAAAAGGGAAAAACACCGTTTCCGTCGACGACTTAACCTACGCCCTGCCGCACGCGTATCAGGTCGCTTACCGGGCGGTGCTTAATCCCATTGAGGGAACTATACTTACGATAATGCGCGAGGGGCCGAAAAGAACGCTGCAAAAAATCGGCGACAAAACGTCCGTTCAGGAGTTCTTTGACATTTTAGCGGGTGAAATGTTCATTTGCGTGCGGGAAACGGTAAATCAAATGAACCTGCTTCACGACAACAATGTATTGGACAGCGGCGCGGTCGGGCTCTACCTGATTTTTGACGGAATGAGGAGCGCGTTTTACGAGAATTTACAGCATTTTGACTGCGAGGAAAACACCGTCCTTCCCAGCCGCAGCAAAACCCCCATTAAAACATTTTCGTTCTTCCGCTATTGCGCCGAATTTGTTTTAAGCATGCACAGGGCACAAAGCAGGGATTACTTTGTCCGCTTGCTTATAAACAGAGGGGATTCTATTGTCGTCGCGACGGATGAAAACCTTTTGAAGGTACATATACATACTAACGAGCCGCAAAAAATATTGGATGAATTTAAAAAATACGGAAGCATGGTCACAACGAAGGTTGACGACCTCTTCTTAACGCAGGAATTTGACAGACTAAAACAGCGGAAGCACACCGGCTTTGCCGTCGCCGCGTTTACATACGGCGAGGGCAACGCGGTTACCCTGGAGAACCTGGGCGCGGATGCCGCCTTTTGCGTTCCCGGCGGTCACAATCCGGATGAGGAAAGTTTGCGGAATCTGCTTGGCGAGTTCTTAAAAGAAAACCTGATAATTTTCGCGAGCGACACGGAAATGAGGGAAAGGCTGAAAAAAATTAAACGGTCCGCCGATTTGCAAAACGTTCATGTCGCGGAGTCGGACGGCCTGGTAAATACATTCTTTACGCTGTCCTCCCTGATTTTTGCCGATGAATTCAGGAATGTCGTTAAATCTCTTGAAAATCTTAAAAAGCAGAAGGTTTTTCAGACGAGCGTTAAGACTATGGTTGTTTATAATCATATACAATACTCGGGCAATTTGGGAGGCCAAACCATAACCATGAACGATTTCGCGGAACTGTTGAATGTGGTATCAAGCGAAAAAGTCTTATCACCATATTCGACCGTTGTTGTTTTCGGCGGGAAAAATTGCAAGCAAGAGGACATTGACGGCATTTGCACACATTTCAGGAAAAACAGCGGCGTGGAGTTTACCTATCTTGACGGACAGCAGCAGGAATGTGATTTTATTATCGGGGCATTTTGACGGGAGCAATCGGATTTTATGGAAAACTACAGCGATCAAAGACGGATATACCGCGCTCCCGCGCCCTTAAAGAAAATCATCCGAAACGACCTTGGCGCGATAACAAAATCCGGCAAAACATTAAAGGACGTTTATAACGTAATATTTTCGCATCGCGGCCTTATCGCGTATGAAAGGCTCGTTGATTTTGAAATTGACGCGGTAACCTATAAAGCGCATGATTTGGAGATAAGGACATTCGCGGCGTATCTAAAGCATACCTACCCCGATTTAGCCGGGAGATACATAGCCATTGACCTTCCTAACGCGCCCAGCTATTTAACCGCGTTTTGGGGAATTTTAATGAGCGGAAACAAGCCGTATTTGGTTAACTCATTTTACCCCCCGGATCTAAGGATATCCCTGTTAAAAAGGCTTGATGTCAGGCTGGTGATAACGGGCGCCGCCGATTATGCCGGTTTTACGGTTGTAAACATTGATACCTTTGACAAAAAATGCCCGCACATTGCCGATGAGTTTTGGCAAGACGAGTTTGCGCTTTCATCTACCCTGACGGAGATGGAGGCAAAGATATGCATGTTTAACGGCGAGGCTGTTGTAAATCAAATCCTGAACACCAAAGAAATCTTAAGAAAAAATAGTTGGCTCATGAACGACTACCAAAAAAGAATCAAGGTCGCCATGATTCTGCCGCTTTTCCATATTTTCGGAATAATGGCAGCTTATTTTTGGTTTGCCTTTTTCGGGCGCACAATGGTTTTTCTCAAGGATAATTCGCCGGAAACGATTAGAGGGATGATAAACAGGCACAAGGTAACGCATATTTTTGCGCCCCCAATCCTGTTCCACAAATTATATAAAGGAATAATGAACGGTATTTCGCAGGAAAGCGAAAAGCTGAGGAATAAGTTCCAAGGGGGGGTAAAACTTGCCTTTGCCCTGCAAAACATTTTTCCCTCGCTGGGCGTCAAGATTTCAAAAAGACTTTTTAAGGAAACGCTTGCCGCCTCGTTCGGACCGTCGCCGATGTTTATGATTTCGGGCGGCGCGTATATAGACGCCGAGGCGCTTAAAATCATCAACTGCATCGGCTACCCGCTTTTTAACGGTTACGGCACGACGGAAACGGCGATTTCCGGGGCAAACCTGGCGAAAAAGATAGGCCTTCGAATCGACGGCTCGATCGGGAGTCCTTTCAAAAGCGTAAATTACCGGTTTAACGGGGACGGAACGCTGATTGTGTCGGGCAGCTCAATTTGCAGGCGAATTATCACGCTGAAGGGAGAGGAGAACGGATTTAGCGGCGTAAAAACAAACGATTTAGTAAAAATAACAGACGGCCGGTATTTTATCTCCGGACGAAAAAGCGACCTTTTTACGGACGAAAACGGCGAAAACATAAGCCCCGACGCGATACAAAATGAGTTGAAGGTAAAAAACGCGAACAGATTTTGTGTTTTAGAGTTAAACGGAAGGCTCTCCCTCGTTTTAGAGTATAACGAAAGGCTGCCGAGCGCAATAATTGACAATGAAATTGATTACATAAAAAACGCTTTGGCGAAAATGACATACGGGCATATTGTCAGCGGCATATTCGTAACCCATCAGCCCATTGCAAGCCCAAACGCTACCAAGGTTTCGCGCGCGTTGCTGCGGCGCGGAATAGCCGAAGGCGAGATCGTTTTGCGGGACTGTAAAAAGATAAACGACATCGTCCCAAAAAATAACGGGGCGGACGACGCCGCAATGACGCTGATCAAGGAAGCGTTTAGATACGCGGCGGATGCCGGCGCGGAGGTTGAATCCGCCTCGGACTTCTTTACCGATTTAGGCGGGGACAGTATGGACTATTTCTCGTTGATATGCGAGATTGAAAGCATATTTAACATTCGAATAAACCTTGAAAAGAGCCCAAACCTGCGCACCCCGGAGCGTTTTTACCAGTATATAACGGAGCTGCTATGAGCTGGGTTCTATACTATTTCGGCCTCCTGCTTGGGTTAATCGCGCTGCTGTTTGTGTTTAAGACAAAGACCTATTACGAGGACGATAACAGGCAAAACGGGCGGCTTAAAGGCGGAACCATAATTATTTCAAACCACCGTTCCTCTATGGACCCTGTTGTTATAGCGCTCAGGTTTTTCTTTCATAAGCTGCATTTTATAGCCGCCGATTTTTATAAAGACAAACGGAAAGCGGCAAAACTTATCATGAAAACCTTGGGCGGAATTCTCGTAGATACGGAGGGGCAAAACCTTGATTTTATCGAAAAGAGCAGGCGGATAACCGCAAAGGGCGGCGCCATTTTGATGTTTCCCGAGGGTGACTTTAAGTTTACGCATGAGCCCCAAAAGTTTTCCACGGGGTATATAATGCTTGCCGTCAGGACGGAAGCGAAAATCCTCCCGATTGTCAACGATTTTAATTACGGGCTTTTTAAGCGAGTGCACTTAATGATAGGGAACGGTATAGATTTGTCGCGCTATAAAGGCGAAGAGTTGACCAAAGCGAAGTTAAAGGAAATTAACGACGAGATAAGCGGGAAATATATGACGCTTTTCTACAAATTAAAAAGGAAAAAGGCGGAGAAGTTTTCCCCTAAATACGAATTTATTTCGCCGAAAAAGTGCGACGTTATCCGCATTTTTGTCGGTTCTCACTACCATTACGGCGTATATCTAAACGCGGGTGAGGTTATTCAATTTGGCCGCGCCGTGAATATGGCGGGCGAAAAGGTAGTTGTCAATTCCGTTTCCCTGAATGAATTTTGCGGCGCGAAAATTCCCGAAGTACGCGCGCCGGGAAGAAGCGAAAAAAAATTTATCAGAAATGCGGACGACATAGAGAGGTACGCGAAATCGTGCCTCGGACAAAGCGGATACAGCCTGGCGAACAATAATTGCCTTGACTTCGCAAACAGGGTTACACTAAAAATTTAGGAGATATTTTATGACAAACAATTATGCTATTGTCTCGGACAGTTCCTGCGACCTGTCCAGGGGGCTTCAGAATCGCTTTGGCATTGACGGAACCCTTAACGGGTACGTAAGCACGCCGGAGGCGGAGGATACGGAGGCTCGGTTGGATTTAAGCGATGCCGAACTCGACGCCTTTTATAAGTCGTTAAAGGCCAACCCGGGCGGATACAAAACGGCATCGTTTGGCGTAGAAGCGGTCACTTCGTATTTTGAGGCCTTTCTGCGGGAAGGAAGGGATGTTCTGGCGATATGCATATCCAGTAAACTGAGCGCGCCTTACAACGTAATGACGCACGCCGCAAAACAGCTTTTAGAAAAATATCCGGAGCGGAAAATAACCGTCGTGGATTCCAGAAAATACTCGCTGGGGCTCGGGCTTTTGGTAATAAAAGCCGCGGAACTCCGCGCGGCCGGTCTGTCGTTAACGGAAAACGCGGAAAAACTGGAGATAATCAAAAAAACCGCGCATCAAATGGGCTCCGTCGACGATTTATTCTGGGTCGCCTCAAAGGGAAGAATTTCGCACGCAAAGGCGTTTTTCGGAACCATCGCGGGAATAAAGGCAATGGGCGATTTTGACACGGACGGCATGGTTACGCCTCTGGCAAAGCTTAGCGGCTATAAAAAGACGCACCAGGCCGCCATAGAATATATAAAGAAAACGATTACGGCCGCAAACGAGCAAATCATTCTTGTCGCTCATTCCGCAAGAAGGGAGCAGGCGGAAATTTTGGCTGAACTGATAAAAGAACACCTTAAGCCCAGGGAGGTTATTATTTGTAACGTATATCCGATGAACGGAGTAAACATAGGACCGGGGCTTTGCGCCGCGTATTATTTGGGAACAGAAATAACAGATTTGCGGCGCGAGAAGGAAATTATTAACGAGGTTATATCAAAGTTATGAGTACGATTATATCCGCTGTCATACTAAATAATCCCTGGATAATCGCGGCCGCCGTCTTTCTTGCCGCGGGCGGTCTCGTCATGCTGCTTTTGGTGCCTATCGTGGTTTTTTATAACACAAGCTACCGCAGCCCCAAAAAGACAAGAACGAGAGAGTGCACCAACAAAAAGGACGAACAGCAAACGCGTATGTTCAACGAAGGCGTGGAGTGGGCCCGCCGGTTTAAGGACAAAACGGAGGAACTGAGTATTATAAGCGGCGACGGGCTTACGTTGTACGGCGAGTACATAAATTTCGGGTACGATAAATGCGTTGTAATATTGCAGGGGCGGACGGAATCGCTGCTCTATTCATACTATTTCGCCGACGTTTATTACAGGAACGGCTGCAACATTTTGGCAGTCGACATCAGGGCGCACGGGCTGAGCGACGGGAAATATCAAACGGGCGGGATAAAGGAAAGCGATGACTGCGTTTTGTGGATTAAGCTGATAAACGAAAAGTACGGTATAAACGATTTTACGATTCACGGTATCTGCATCGGCGGCGCGACGGCGATTTATACGTACGTTAAGCTAAAAAACGCCGGCAGCGGCCTGGTAAAACGGATAGTGACGGACGGTGTTTTCCAAAGCTATTACGAGATGTACAAGATGAACTTCAAAATGTATAAAAAACCATCCTTCCCCGCGCTTCAGTTGTGCTTCTTCCTCCTTTACGCGTTTACCGGGGTCAGGCCTTTTAAGGAAACGCCGCTAAAATATATGAAGGATATGGACATCCCGATTTTATTTATCTGGAGCAAACAGGATATTTTCTGTACCAGACTGAAGAGCGAGGAGTTGTTTAACGCGTGCGCGTCGAAACACAAGGAGCTTCGCTTTTTCACGAAGGGCAGACACTCTCACGTCAGGTCTACCCAGGAGGCTGAATACGATGAAGCCATCGCTCAATTCCTGCAAAAAAACGCATAATAAATATCTCAGGAAGCGCGGTCTTGTAAAAGCATAGCGAAAATAAAAGCCGCGCCCAGTCCGGCTGAAACGGTCAGACCAAAAATATGAGTTGGCGTAAAACTGCTGAGAACCAGAGCGCCAAAAGAAAGAAGGGTAGTCAGGAACGATAAAACTACCGCAAGGGATGTAAGCCTTATTTCCTCGCCGTGTTTTTTCCCGATCATATAAAAGATATAATCCAGCCCCAATCCAAAGACCAACACAAGGGCCGCGACGGAAAAAAAGCCCAGGGAAATTTTATTGACCGACAGCGCGGCCAGCGCGAACAGGACCAACAGCAGGGGAATCGCGCAGATTTTAAGGCTGTCCCGCCGGGGATATACCACAAAGACCATGGCGGATACGACAAGGTAGGCGGCCAGAAAGAATAACAGTATGATTCCGGTAAGAGTATCCAGATCACGGCGTATGTCTTTTTCTTTGTTAACAAAATAAACAGAATCAAATTCATCGGCGATAAGACTAAAGACCGCCGCGTCGTTCGACGCGACATTTCCCGGTTTGAGCGGCAGGACGCAGGAGTAGTAACTGTCTTCCCCGTGTACCGGGCGTCCTATCCACAGTTTTGAAATGCCGGAGAGAGAAGGCGCGTCTTCCGGAAGACAATATCGCGTGAAGGCGTTGAATTCGTTTTCATACGCCTGCGCATCATGTGAAGTAAAACCGAGGTATTCAAACTGAGCCGGAACAAGAGGGAGCAGAGCTTTCATTGCGTTGTAGGTTTCTTTCTGTTTTTTAATTGAAGGGACAAATATCGAAGTCCCCAGAAAAGATCCCAGGTTTCCCCTGGTTATTTCTTCTTCCAAACGCGCGGTAAGGCGTTCCTCGTTTTCCAGCGTTTCTTCGGGGCTTGATCCCGTAACAATAAAGTACCAGCCCGTTGAGCCGTAATCCAAAACCCGCGCCGCCCGCTTTTCCGATTCCAGCAGGGAAGCTGAGATGGTGTACAGGGAAGAAAGGTCGTTCTCTATTTTTACAGACGAAAAGTTAATGACAATAAGCGTCACGGCGGCAAGAGACAGAACGACGGCAAGAGCGGGCCGTATGAACCGCGGCGGGGATATGTTTTTAAGGCGGAGAAAAATCTTTCCCTCAAAAAGCGCAAACCGCCTTTTCTTTTCCTCCGGCATTTTCAATCGGGGATAGACGCAGAAGCATGTAAGAAAAGAGCTGAGAAGCCCCGCCATGGAAAAGACGGCGAATTGTTTCAGAATGGGAAATGGGGCAAACAGAAAAACACAGAAACAAATTTCCGTAGAAATAAAGCTCATGATAACGCTTTTTGAAATATGAGAGCGAATCTCCGCGCCATTTTTCAAAGCCCTGTTTCCCTTCCAGTGAACAAAGAAATGGGCTGAATAATCCACGCAGGTCCCGATAAGGGTAGTTCCAAAGACAAAGGTGGTGATGTGAATCTCCCTGAAAACAAGGAGCGCGGCGGCGGCGGCGATGCCCAAAGATATTCCCGCCGCCAAAACGGAGAAAAAGACGGGCATAAGCGACCGGAAGGCATACAGGAACATAATCAAAATTATAATAATCGTAATGGTGCTGATTATCGAAACCTCCCTTTGCGCGCTGGAAGCGTTTTCGTAACTGTGAAAAGGGATTCCTGAAAAATAAAATTCCAGCCCCGGTACGGATTTTTTTATTTCGGGCGCGGCGGCATAGATTTTTCCGACCGCGTTCTGACCCGCCAGCAGGGAAGCCCCCCTCGGGGCAAGGGATAACCGCAGCAATACATACCATATTCCTTCTTTATCCGCGGCAAGGACATCTTCCCTGACGCTGAGACCGCCGCCGACAAGCTGGGAAGATGATAAAAATTCCTCCATGCGTCTTTCCACAAGAAGGAAAGGATCGCTTTCGATATTGGTCAGCGGGATAAAATTAAACGCGCCAAAAGCGGACGCAAGCGCGTCCCGCGCTATTTCTTCCGCTCCGCCGTTTTCCAGCAAGGCAAGAGTTTCTTTCCCGGCAGAGACAAAACGGTAATCGAACAGATAGCGGCTGAATTCCGCCATAACCTCAGAATCAAAATAAAGGGAAATGCTTTCCAAATCAGGCGAATGTTCAAATTCCGCGTATAACATTTGAGCGCCTTTTTTCGCGCTCTCAAAATCCGGCGCGGCGGAAAGGATAACCAGTTCCCGTTCGCTTCTTTCCCCGAGGATTATATCCGCTTCCATTACCGATCTTGATTCTCTGGAACGCGGGAGCATATCAATCAGCATGGTATTTACGCGGACAGGCCCCCTGGTAAAAACGGAAAGAAAGAGAAGCAGAGGAATGGTGATGTGGAATAAAAGCCACAGCCAATACCCTTTGACGGGTATGTTACGGAAGGACGAAAAAAGCTTTTTCATTGGCATTCAATTCCACGGGATAATTATGGTTTGTCAAAACATACTGTACGGTATCGCCGCTCCGCTCGTATATCTGTATTGACCTGATGGTCGCGGAGCCTTTCATAATGATCTTTTCCGCAAAGGCGCCGATAGCGGCATCCCGCGGGATAAGACCCAATTCCCATGGGGCATCGGCATCAACGACGACGCCGGCGCCGCCGGAATAATAAACATTAAAATTATCCATTAACCCCCGGCTGTTACCTGAAAATATCGCGCTGATGACATCCGCCATGCGAAGAAATGTTTCGTTCCCCTGGGCGTTTAAAACGGTTTTTTGTCCGCCGGACCTGGACTGAATAATATAATCTTTCCCCAGAGTAAGGGTAGAGGGAAAAGGCTTGACCGTATCCCATACCAGGCCAAGACCCGCGGCAATAATAAAATTACCCGATGATTTTAAAGTACGGTTAATGCCGCTTATAGTCTTTTCCTGTTCAAAGTTTCCGCGTACCATGGGATGTTCCGCAAGACGCGAACAGGCTGTTTTGAAAGCGTCCATAGTCCGCGGTTCCAGAGGATGGTTGAAAATTTCTTCCGGTGGGGTTTGCGCCCACAGACCGCCGGTAAAAATAAACATCCCCATAAAAACGGCAATTATTTTCACTCGAAATCACCTTCCAGAGTATAGGCGTACCCCCGCAGATGATTAACCAGCTTGACAATATTCCGGTCTCTTTCAACTTCTATAACAAGGGTCTTCCCCTTAAAGATACGGCGGTTGTTTTCCGTGTCTTCAAAAGAAAGACCGCAGTCATTCAGAGCCTGACGGAGCGCCGCCGTATTGTAGAAACAGAGTTGAAAATCGGCTACAATATATTCAGGTTTTATGGCTGAGGGAATCATCGGGGATGAGAAAGATACCAGCCCATTTCGGTAGGAAAGTTCCCCCATGCGCGCGCCCATTTCGTTTAAGAGAACCATCTCCATCCCTGTTTCGTCCGCTTTTACCCAGGCATTGAGGAAAAATTTTCTGCCTCTGTAGGAAGCGGAAATCTGCTGGGCCATGTCCAGGGAATGTTCAATATTTTCCGGGGGCAGTAATATATACTTTGAACTACCGGCCAGGTTGACACCAAGCCGCTTTTCCCCGGTTGTATTCGTGGCGCAGGAACAACAACAGCAGAGGAACACCATTATAACCATTTTTGTACTGTTCAAAATAATACCCACAGTTGAAAACTGCGTCATACTACCTGAATTCATCTGTTTTGTCAAGTAATCGGCCTTATTTCAGGTAATCTTTTAACGCCCTGATTTTTCCCAGCCGTTCCGGCCTGTTATCCGGCGGCAATGAATCAAAATTAAAATATTCTTTATTAAAATTGCCCGCGGGATACGCTGTTGTATCATCCCATGTATACTTTAACGTATCTGGTGATATTCTTTTATAATGGTCCTGATATATGGAATAATTTAATATTATTTTCAGGGAATGAGCGGAACCATTACTGCTGGTATATGGTATGGTAATGGTATAAGATTGATACTTTGATTGTAATACATTATCACGCCTGTTTTCAAAAGCGGGATAATAAACATATTGCGCGCCGCCATCCGGTTCAGCGTATCTGTCATATACCGCGCCGCCGGAATTATCGGTTTTTTCTTTTAAGGGATCAATAAGATACGCCAGAATATCCTCTTCTTTGGACGCGGCGCCGCCTTTCGCGGTTATGGCATACGGAAAATCATTCATGGCGCGGACAGGCTGCGTCCACTTACCGGAAACATATTGTCCTTTCTTAATATCAAAAAAGGCATGTCTGCCCTCATCATCCGATTTGGTCGCATCAATGCTGGTATATTCCTTTATGGTATAATTACTGGGAATGCGCGTATAACCCGTTCTCGCCGCGCTGTCAGAACCGGCCGCGGTACCGTTAAAATATCCGGCTAAATTCTGACTGGAAGCAAAATCAAGACATGAAGCAGGAGAATTGAGAGCGGAACCATTCCACTTATATAATTTTCCCGTAATAAAATTAACCAAATACCCCCTGTTTTCTTTTGCGTAAAACATCATGCTGTTATATCTGGTTGTTCTGGTATTGGCAGGATATTTCTCGTCCGCGGATTCCCCCCGCGGCTTCCAATAATTATCAGTTCCCTTGTCTTTGGGATTAAATATCATGACGCAAAAATCCTCATTGCCGTTCTTAAGATAATGCTGTTTTTCAATTTGAATGGCATAATTGGCATTATTGACATTTTGCTTGCCAAAGCGGGACGGACTCACGGCGTCTGGCACTTCTCCCTCTCCCGTCAAGTCCCACCATGTTTCCGCGGCTGATCCGTAGTTAGTTTGATATTCATATAATATAAAATTATTAATATAATAATTACTATTATATTCACCACAATAAATATATATATCGTTATTTGCTTTTATCAGATTACCAAAAATATCATTATAATATTTTCCCCGAGGAATAATAAAATTACCCCAATGATAACTTGGTGAATATGGCGGAGGGGGGCCGGATAATATTGTTTCGGAATGCGTTACATAATCATGATAAATACTATAATCGATACCCAATGAAAATTGCATATAATATACGCTCTGACTGCTCTTATAATGCATAGTATAAAAAGAATTGGTACCCTGCGTTTGTTGAACAGACGTATGATCATATGACAGCACTACATAACCCGGATTATCCTTTAAATACTTCCAGAATATTATCCCTACAGGCGGAGTTTTATTATTGGGCCTGCCGCTTTCGACACCCACCCGCAGTTTATAATCCGAGCCGAAGTGGGTAAAAGCGACAAAATCCTTTCCGCCGGAGACTCTGAGGGCTATATTGCCGTCCTGCAGGGTTATTTTCTCGACCGTTAAACCTCTTTTGGAATTACCGCCGAACGGAGCGTTGTTAATAACGGTATTACCGGATTTGGGTAATATGACAATATCATCGCCAATAGCGCCGTTGGACGCGGTTATGGCGCCTATAGCGGCCATAGCGTCTATATTGACTTTATCCAGGAGGATATAATATTCCTCGCCGTCGCTGACATCAATACTGTAAGTATCGTTTATTACAGAAGATTTTACACCGTCATTATCAGAACCCCATGAGGGGCTTTCCTGACGAAGATGCTTACCGGAATGATACATCATACCGGTCGGGCCGTTTGTTAATGAGTGAGCATAAGCCGCCTGACGATTGTTTTCTTTGGTATCTCCCGCTTTTCCCGCGTTATAATCATTTCCCGTACTGTTTATCGCGGCAGGCGCGTCAATATTCTCAAACACCGGCACCAGACGCGCCTGGTTAAGGGGATACCGTGAATATACCGTTATGATTTTGTCCATATTGGCCGATTTTCCGTCAGGTCTTATAAGCTCAAACGTAACCGGAATGCCTTCCGCGGGAAATTCTTTAAGCGCCTTAAACCTGATTTCGCCTGTTCCCCGAATACCGGATGACGGCGACGCTACAGCGCTGCCAACCTTAACTTCCAAACCCCTGTTATATAAAGATTGTTCAGTATCAGGAGCTTTTATTCTTATCTTTGCGGTACTGCCCGGCGCCATTATATATTCCACCGTACATAAATTTTCTTTGCTTTTGGCATCCTGGGGATTCCCGTCATAATCACAGGGAAATTCCCACGGAGAAGTATAGATAAATTGGGTGCCAACCCGGAACATATATTCATTTTTTACAATAATATTCACCTTGCCCGGTTTGCTGCCCGATACGCCCATAATGGCACAGGTTCCTTCGTTCAGGGGATCAATCGTTATTTTACCGACACCGGTGCCGTTAACGTCAACGGCGGGTTCAATACTGTAATTTATGGATTTCGTATTAAGATCGTTTTCGATATACATCCAGTCGATATAAGCGGTAACGGGCCTGACCTCATATTTGATGTACGGCAATCCTATGTAACCGGGCTCCTCAACCCTTTGGCCGGGATAACAGCCAAAGGTCTGGTACATAATGTTAAAATATTTGCCGCTTTTAACTTCAACCCGGCAATCGCGGGTCAAGGTGTGAAACGTCGCCGTAAGTTTTATAACGCCGTCGGCCACGCCCAATATCTGCACATATTGCCCTTTTCCCATCACTTTAACTATGTCTTTGGTTTTGTCATAAGAATCCCGCTCCGCTTCCCAAATAACCTCGTCATAATCTTTGGATGTTCCTCCCATAATCGTACAATACACCTCGACCATATCGCCGGATTCCATATTGATATTGGTTTTGCTTAACCGCAGGGCGTTGGTGTCTTCCTGTACGGTAATGACAATGGTACGCTTGTTGTTTTCAGATAATTTAAGCGACGGGCAGGTAATTTCTATGGTGCAGATTTCAGACACCGGGTAATTGCGGTTTATTACCTCGATTTGTATTTCCCTTCCTTTACTGTGACTGGGACTGCCGGTTTCAGGAAATATTTTTAACATATTTTTATTATTTATAACATTCCATTCCAATAAATCATTATCCGTTTCAACAACATTAACGCCCGCCAGCCGGGCGCTTAACATGACCGGCGCCTCCCGCGGCGAAAAAACATACATGGTTTTTGACACGACAATCTGCGGTTCGTTATACGTTTGCCGGGGAATAATGTTGACGTTAATGACCGCGGCCATATCCGTCCCTTCCACCTTTGCCGTTACTTCCGTCGTTCCGACATTCACCCCGGTCAATACCGCCGCCCGGTGCGTGCCCAAAACCGTGCACACGCCGGGGTTTTTGGTTGAGTACTTTATTTTATCGGTATAATTTTCCCATTCGGGAACCCGCAGGGTTACGCAGCTTAACTCGCCGACAACAATGTCAACGCTTGACTGCCCGAATCGCAATGATGATTCATGAGAAACCCGCACTACGATAAACAGCGCCTCGGCGGCCTTCGGGTGAGTCACCTTAATCCGGGCGGTGCCCGCATAAATGCCCGACACGCTTGCGCGCGCGCCCTGACCGTACAGCATTATAACCGACCCGCCCTGTTTGGCGATTTCGGGATCACCGGGCAGTTGGCCGTATATTTGCCAGCGGAAATCTTTCTCGTCAGATTCTTCGCCTCCTTCCAGCGCGACCGACAAGGTTCTGCCGCCCGTACCGGGGTTTATAAGCACCACCGGTTCCGCGGTATACAGGTATTGAGAGCCGGGCCGGCTCTTGCGCACGATTATGACTATAGAGAGCGCGCCGGCCTCCCGGTCGGCGACCGTGACTTTGGCGACACCCGCTTTTTTCGGCGTGTAATAACCGATATTGTTAACGCCTACGACGCCGACAATGGTAGGGTCATCAACCGTCCATACCGCGTCAACAGCGGGAACTTTGCCCCCGATCTTGTTAATTGTAATCTGGCTACTTTGCGTGCCGATATAGGTTTCGATGACATTATCGCCGGTGGTCAAATAACACACCTGTTCATCGGAGCCGGGGGGCAGGACTTTAACCACAATGTCAAGCACATTGTACGCTTTGGGACTGCCCAAATGTTCGGCGGTAATTTTGGTGACACCCGGCTTTAAACCCACGGCCTGTACCGTTCTGCCGTTGCCGACGACATAACAGACGGCGGGGTCTAAACTATTCCATCTGATTTTGGACGCGTCAGGCTCCACAAAACCGACCGTGTTAATGTCCACCGTCCGGGTGTTATTCTGGTTGATGATAATGTAATTCTGAGCGGTAGTCAGATAGACGGCGCTGTTTTCTCCCGACTGGGTGACCACCACATAAATAAGCAGTTCCCGCTTCACCCCCGGATAATTGACATGGATGACGTCGGTTCCGACAGCCAACGGCTCCACTTTAAGGCTGCCGGCCGCCTGCGCAATATGGACAAACTGTTTTTCCCCGTAATACTGGAGCGCCATCCAGTTGACCGCGCCGACATTATGGATGTCCAACGGGATGGAAAGCGGCGAGCCGCCGACAGGCGCGGTATACACCGTTTTGTCCGCCTGAATGTACGGTTCGGTCATGGACTCATAAACAACCTGCGGGCCGACCACGACGGTGATATACAAAGGTTCCGCGCAATATTTTGAATTGGTCACCGTTATGACGCTCGTGGTATGCGCCTTACCCGCGCTTACCAGCGCGGAGTCGCCGAAGGCGTTCACCGTCACGTTAGCGTTGTCGGACGACCAGATAAAGTCCTTCTGCGCGCCCTGATATTCCCCGATAACGCTTAAACGCACATAGCAATCCTTAAAGCCCGGTTCCAGCCTGATAAACGGAGTCTGGGTCATCATGTAGACAAGTTTGCGCGATTCGCCGACGAATCCTTCCACATAGTCTGAGACTTCAAATTCAAGTTCTATCTCTTTGTTTTCGCAGTCATTATTGCGGACTTTCAAGCGCTCGATTCCGATATTTTTGGCGGTTACTTCTATGGATTTGCCGTTGATCCGCGTTTGAATAACGGAATTGTCAAAAGACGGAATCGCCTGTGCCGCGGATACCGGCTGGGCTATTTTGAAATACGGCTGCACCGTCATTTTCTGGCCTTTCTTCAATTTGAAACTTCTCTGGTCGATATTGATGAGTTTGACCGGCAGGCGCTCTTCGTCGGTTTGCACAACTTTGACGATGATAACCCGCCTGAAGCCCGGACCGGTAACGGTCAGTTCCGTCATGCCGGGGGCAAGCGGGTACAAATACGCAAAACTGCCGTTGCCGACCGCTTCAACGACGGTTTCATCCTTAACTTGCCAATAAATATTTCCCGCGCCGGCGCCGGATACAATAACGCGCGTAGTATAGTTAAAGTCATTCATGGAAAGAACGACAATAGATTCAGTCGCCGCCTGTACTTCGGCGGAATCGCCTTCTGATGAAACGCCGACATACACTGTTTCCAATACATTACCCATCGGCAATTCCAGGGTAATAACCGCCGAGCCCGCCTGAACCGCTTTAACCGCGCGTTTATAATTGTCAGTTTCAGGTTCAAAGGCGACGATGTCCGGGCTGTGGTTATGCCAATACAAGCCGGCCGGGGCCTGCGGACGGTTGGCGTTCAATGTAATTTGCGTGGTTTTGCCCTGTTCAATCAAATAATGGGTTTTGGGGGCAAAAAGGATAAAGCCGGGTTCTTCAGGCGCGTCTCCGTCATACACGACGACCATAATGCGCGCATCGTCCCTGACAAGCGGATGGGACAGCGTTATAACCGTACTGCCCGGATCACCGGCCATAATGCGCAGCTGCGCGCCTGAAAAACCGGCGGTTGCCGCGGCGGGATTGTCCGATGTGACGGTAAAATCATACAGACCGGCCAGCGGCTGCCCGTGGGTAACGCCGCCCGCTTCATCCTGATAATACACGTTGCCATAATAAACAGATACGTCGACAAAACCGGCGGTATGTTTTGACATCTGGTGAATGGGATCGTACATGAACCAATAAAAATCACTGCCCTTGACGGTTTCCGTAACTTCCACCGTAATAAACACCGGTATAAGCGCCTGATCATGGCTTGCCTTGATAACCGCCACCCCCACGTTACGGCCCAGCACCGTCGCGCTTGAGCCTTTGGGGGCAATCTCGACGGCGCCGCCTGAAACGGTGTTTTCCCATTTTATGTACTGGTTGTACTGCTCAAATTTATCGCCGCCCAATTTAAGTTTAATGTCGGTTTGTTCCCCCTTCTTGATACGGTACAACGGTTTTTCCGCCGTAAAGTAATAAAGATTTTCAAGCTCGGCTTCGCTGTTGACGCATATAACGAGAATCTTTTTGACAAATCCCAGGTTGGCGCAGCTTACGTTCAGATACGTCTGCCCTTTCTCATCGCCCTGTATGGTAACGTCAAGTCCGTTAGGTGTAATACGAGCGACGGACGAATCTTCCAGACTGTACTGAATAGCGCCTGTCTGACCGGGAGCGGTATTGACCGCGCTGCCCCTGATTACCTTGCTTTGCCCTTTGACCAGCGCTACGCTGTCGGGATAACCCAGTTCCGGCCGCAGGCTGTTATATTCCGTTACCGTTATAAAGATGTCCAAATCCATGAGATGAATGTTACCGGCAGTTGATACGGTAATCCTGGCGCTGCCGGCCTTTAAAGCGGTGACCATCGCCGTGTCGTAATTGGTGTCGTAGCCGGCCACCATGTCGCTGTCGCGTTTCCATGTGAAGGTTTTCTTTTGCGCCTCCGTCGCGTTGGTTATTAAACGCAGGAAGATACTTTGGGTAGGGTACATTACATAATTGGGCTTTTCTATGCCGATAATGACGGTATCTTTGACATCGGTGGCTTTGGCCACTACAAAAACTACCACCGTTTTTTCATTCACGCTCTTGCTGTGGTTGACGCGCAGCGTTGTCTGCCCCGTTTTCACGCCCCTTAAAACCACCTGATTTTCACTTGAACGCGCTATCTGCGCAATACCGGAGTCGTCAATAGTATAGATGAGTTTATTCAGTTCGCCCCGTTCGGCGCCGGCCATCGCGACGGTGTACGTTTTATCGGATTCATCAAGGCCGATGCCGAAGAAATTATCGCCGGACAATGAATAGGGATGATCAACGTCCACTTCGTTATCTACCACGTTAATGGTAAGAACAAGCGAATTACAATCAGGATTATTTTCATCATATACCGTCAGCTTGCAGGTGCCGACCTCTACGCCGTTAACGAGTATAATATTATTTTGCTTAACCAGAAATATATTACGTTTGCCCGCTTCGGTTTGATCAACTTTCAGCATAAAATCTTTGTCTTCGGTATTGGGATGGTATATCGCTATCCGCTGCGTCGCGCCTGTCGGCACGTCGTAACGGAGATGATCGGCGTATATATAAGGTATATATTCTTCCTGACCGGGATTATACACCATGATCACGCCTTCGTAGGGATTGACCACGCCGTCGCCGTCCACCCGTATCTGCGTTATTCCCTGCTTGACGCCGCTTACCACCCCGTGCAGGCCGGAACCGTCGACTTTTGCCGTCTCAACATTGCCGCTTGACCACACCACGGCGCCCATGAGGTTGGCGTTGCCGCCGACCACAGGGGTATAAATTTCTTTTTTATCGCCGGTTTGCACCTTGATAATGCCCGGCCCCGACAGGCTGACCGCCTTGCCGTAAAAGGTTCCGTAGGGATATACCTTTACCAGAACCGACACGTCGTTTTGAACGCCGGCCGCGGGGTTACTCACGATAACGCGAGTCGTACCCGCCTTATGGGCGGTAATTAACGCCTCAACGGCGCTTGATACCACGGCCATAGCGCGGTGGTTGACATGGCCGGGCGCCTGTACGGTAATAATCGAAGAATCTTCAACTACCCACTCAAAACTGTTATGGTCGGCCTGTGTGCCGCCGACCAGTTCAAGGATTAATCTGGCGTCCGGACCGTCTTTCTCCATCTGAATGACCTGCTGGCTGGCGCGGATAAATTTTTCTTCCCCCTCCATAACCACGCTCTGATGCACGACAAATAAAATTTCGCACGGGTAATCCGAGTATTTGTTGGTTACCGTCACTTTGGCCGTGCCGTTGTTGAGCGCTTTGACGATGAGCGTGTTGTTGATATTGTTAACTCCAATAATATCCTCGCTGTCCACTGTCCAGTGGTAATTACTGTCGGCGTCAAAATTATCCGCGTTGACCGATAAATTAACCGTGGCAACGGCGCCGCCGGACAACAGGAAAAAATTCCTGTCGGCGGTAATATAGCGCGCTTCGTTGTTTTTGTTTACGACAACCTGAAATTCAAAGGGATATTCGGCGCCCTGATGGGACACCTGCACTTTGGCGACGCCTTCATTTTTGGCTTCAATCGCGCATGAGCCGCCCGCGCCCCTGACGCCGACAATATCCGATCCCTGAACAACTTTATAGGAACAATAATTAAGTTCGTTTTCGTCAAACCCTATCATGCGGATACTATACTCGCGGACTGAACCTCCCAGCGTCATAAACACCACGTTTTCCCCGGTAATGTAGCGGGCGGTTTGACCCTCGGCAATGACAAACGCGATAATATCTACCGCATACTGCGCTTTGGGATGACTGACCGTCACCCGTGAGGAGCCCGGCGCGATGCCTTCAAGCACGGCGGTATTGTTGGCGAAATCAAGCGTTACGATTTTGTCGTTTTCATTGGAAAACATAAAGCTGCTGTAATCGGCCATCGCGCCGCCCTGTAAAGAAGCAACCGCGTGTTTTTTTCTGCCCAAAGATATTTCCAGGACGGAGTCGGTCAGCGCTATGTAGGGAATGGACGCTTCATTGCCGCCAATCACTTTGACGTCGCAGTAATCAACCATGCCGGCGGCTTTAGCCATAATAACGACATTGCCCGGCCCTGCCGCCTCAAACACCACTCCGTCGCTGCCGGAATGCGCGGCATCTATGACAATAACGTCTTTTCCTGACACCGTATACTCAACTTTAATGTTGTTTTTCACCGCCGCAGGATTGACGACCAGTCCGACGGACTTGATATCGCCGACCATTAATTCAACTTTGTTTTCCGCAAATTTAAGACTCTCCGGAAAAAGGCCGGGGGCGGGTGAATCTTTACGGCAGGACGCCCAACTTAACGCCATAACAAAACAAAAGACCGCCAATAAACCGGAACCGCGCTTGACCATAACAACCATCCTTAATTACTGTTTGACCGCCCAATAGGTGCCCGACGGCAGGGCGGCGTAGCCGGCCATAATGGGAGATACTTCTATCCTGTTGCGGCTGTACCCATACAGCGGCACGCAGACGGCAACATCAGGCACCGCGTAACCTGAAAACGAGCGGCCGTCGATCAGCAGCGCCGCCTTCCTTTTATCGCCCATCTTGATATACAAACAGCTTTGATCCGCCGCCTGCACCTCAAACGAATATTTGGCATACATATTGCGCCCGTCCCTGCCGTCAAAACAGGCGTTATCGCTTGACAAGGCTATGGTGCCTTCCTGACGGTTGATGGTAATGGTTGAATTGCCCCCCGCGATCCTGTATGTGCCGCCCAGTTCAAACAAAATGTCGGCTTTGGTATATTTCCCCGTATTCGTCGCTTGCGCGGTAAAATCAACGTACTCGGCGCCGTCCATGACGGTGCGTCGGCTGCGGTCAAGACGGTCATTCTGCCCCCGGCTGCCGAACGAGCCTGAAAGACCGTTGTTGCATGACAGCGCAAGCGCCGCCATGATTACGATAAAAAAGATAAAAAATATTTTTACCGTTCGATTCATATCATCCTCCTTGTTATTTGTAATTTTTGGCATAAATCAGGAATGTTCGGGTAAAGGGCGTCATTTCATTTCCCCCGTCGTACATTTCGTACCTTGCCGTCAGAGTGCCGGCATAGGTAACAGATTCTACCGTGGTACCCGCAGGAGAACCTGCCGCGCTTGTATTGCTCAGGGTAAAGGCATAATCGGAAGATTTCGTCAAAACAAAATTAAAACTGTTATTGACAAGACTTAAAACAGGCGTTTCAAAACTTATGGAACATTTCGCTATTTCATAGGGAGAAGGCACTTTCATCTGTATGGTTACATCCGCGCCTTTGGCGACCGTAATGGCGTAATTAACCGCGTCAAAGCTGCTGCGCGCGGCGCTGTTACTATCCGCGCGTTCCCAATAAATTCTTGGCTGTAATCCTTCGTAGTAAATAAAATACGGCAAATAAATAAATTCACCCGAACCTTTTGCCCTGAATTCAATTCCGCGCGGGTCAACCAGCGGTTGATTTCCGGGTTCTTTGGTATAATACTGGCCGTTTTTGGGAGAAAGAGTTACAAGCTTGTTGGCTTTATCCATACTTACATTAAACGGCAAGTTGGCGCGGGTATCGGAACATTCCAAATAATCGGTGTCAGGATTTATCGTGTAAGCTATGGACCGCGCGCCCGATGTCGGTTCCATTTTGACATAGGGTTCTTTCCAGCGCACATATTCATTTTTGGTATTGGTAACCTGCACCGTTGTTTTTTTTCTGTCCTGCGCCATTTCAAAGGTAAGCGTGACACTGCCGGTTTTTTCCTGACCCTGCACTTTAACCCAATACCCGAAATTGCCGCATGTAAAGGCGGATGGCATACCGCCAAATTTATACTGAACGTCCGGTTTGCCTTCTGATCCATCCCGTTTGATATACTCAAGCGTCGCTTCTTCCGCCGTTTGCGCTTTGTATCCGAACAAATCTACGCCGATATTGGAATTGGCGGTTAAACTGACGGTCTGAGAAGGGGGATTACAGGTTACCAGCGCATAGGCCGCCGATCCCGGCTGCACTATCAAAGTTGAAGGGCTTGCCGTTATGCTTACATTCGGGTCAACAATTACCGGTATGTACTGGGTGCTGCCATCGTAAGTAATGACGGCGTTACACGGCGCCTCGTTTTCCAACAGCGGCCTTAAAGGTATAACCCGCGCGACGCTGCCTGCCGCCGGCGTTCCGCCCGCGTATTCCACCCGCGCCACATTTGAATTACTGCTGGAAAATTGAATGTCGCCCTGCGCCAGAGGACTGGTCGTGCCATAATTAATATTTGCCCGCCCTTCAACGCGCGCCGTAATCTGTTCTTCAGCGCCTCCCTGCATTACCCGTATCATGGTATGAGACAATATCCACTGGAAGTCAGGCATTTTTACCCGCACATAAATACTTTTCTCGACGCCGGCAAGGCCCAGCGGAGACGCGGGATTATCATACTTGAACGCGATCTCCGCCGTTCCCGCGACTCTTCCCGGCGCGTAAACCTGAACCTGGCCCTCGACATTTTTCTCATAAACGGAACCTTTGTTCGTCAGGTTTTCCAGAATAATAATGTTGGCGTTGGTATTGGCGGCGTTAACGGCGGGATTGCTGATTTTCCAGCTGATATTTCCCCTGGCGCCCGGTATTTCTTCCCCGGTCTTCATGCTGCGGACAAAACCCCTGACAGTCACCCTCCTTTCCGCGTCCAGACTTAACAGCGAAGAATGAACTCCGTTTATCTGAACGTCCAGATAATACTGATCCGTTTCATTGGCGATAACGGTAACTAACAGCTGATCGCTTTTGGTCTTGCCCACATTGAAAGCGGTAACGGTAAAACTGCCGACTTTTAACGCGTCAATAACACATACTTTATTGGTGCCTGAAACGGCGCCCATTTGCGCGTTGGAAGATTCGTAGATAATGTCGCCTGAAGGCCCCGAAATGTTAACCCGCGCCTGCGCGTGCTGGTTTATGGTAATATACGCCTGAGAGAACTGAATGGATGTGTTATCCCGGACAATGATTTTTAGGTCGAGCCGGTAATTGGTTTTGGGATGCGATATGGTTAATGTCGCCTCCCCCTCATAAAAATCCTGCCCGCTTTTGCAGGGGCTGACATAACACATGTCGGCGTTGGCGCTCATGGTGATAACCGGATAACTGCCGCCGCCTGAGGTTTTTCTGACGCTGACATAGTTGGTAATTTCCCAGCGGAAACCATACACGTCTTCGGGACTGCCGCCGACAAGGCGCGCCCTGACAAGACGGTTGGTTTCCCTCACGTCCATTTCCACCAGAATGTTGTCGGCGGCAATATATATCCCGTTATTGATTTCCCGCGGTTCGACAATACAGATGACGGTTACCGCGTTAAACGCCGCGTCATGATCGATAGTAACGCCCGCCGTTCCCGGCTTTAAGCCTTTAATGCTGGCGGTATCCCCTGAATAATTTAATTCTATAATCGCGCCGTCAAGCGTTGACCAGCGCAGCCGCGAGAGTTCCTGCGCCCCCGCGTTGACCAGGTTTGCTTTGACCTGTACGCTGGCCCCTTCCTTAATGCTTAATATGTTATTTTGGGTTGTAATATAGACCGGATTTTCCGCGAACTGATTGGTTATCCGTATATAAATCGTGAGCTTGTACTCAGAACACAAATTATTCCAGACGGTCACTTTGGCGGTTCCCGTAACGTTTTTGCCGGAAACCACGGCTTGTCTGCCCGACGGGCTGATACTGATAAGGTTAACGTCGTCCGTTTCCCAGTGATAATTGGCGTTATTAATGTCTTCAAAACCCACCATACTCACCTCAAGGGCGGTATAGCCGTTGCGCTCCAGCATGACGAAATTCTGGCGGGTAGTCAGATATACCAACGAGGCGTCATCCGCCATCACCATGACGACGATGTGTTTGGCGACATCGGACGCGGTATGGCGGACAGTAATTAACGACTGTCCGAATTTATTTCCCGTTATCCTTAACCGGTTACCGGATAATGAGAGCGACACCTTATCGTTGTCCGCCTGCGCGGTAAATTGATTGATGTCGTAACTCTTGTTGATATTCTCAACCGTTAAATTAACGGTTGCCGTTTCATACAATTTGACCCGCGCCACCTCCTGGTCGGCCGCAATATACGGCAGCGGATTGGCAAGAGCGGCCTTCGCGTCGCAGATAACGGTAAAGTCCACTTCGTTGATACTCTGCGGATGGCTTGCCCGCACCACTGCCGTTCCCTTTTTCCCCTTCACAGACAGATCGCAGAACGAGCCGGAACGGCTGCCGTATAAGTCTACAATCTGAGGCTTGTCACCGCCTGACAGTATTTTGGTAACCCCGTTTATTTCCTCCGAGTAGACCTTCCAGTTAATCAATGGTATTTGTGTTTCGGGGAATTTAACGGGTATGACCGAGAGCCGCGCGACGTCGCCGGTTTTTGTTTCATCCAGGGCATACACGGTTTTAACCGCCGTCATATACCAGTCGGCGGGATTGGTTTCCACCAGGGGCGCGGTATTGTTGACTTCCACCATAAATTGCACGTCGGCATACTGGCCTGAGTTAACGTCAGGATTATGTAAAATAATGGTTGCAATACCTTCGTTTATTCCCCGCACCCGTATTTTATCCTTGCCCAACGGGGTCTTGCCGTCTGAATCAGTTGTGAACAATTCTACTACCCGGTTGTCAAAGGGGTCGTTCCTGGGATAAAAAACCCAGTTGTCACCGCTGTCACACTGCCTGGCGGCGTGAAACGCCTGCAAGATCATATCGTCATTACGCCTGAGCTGGTAATACCGGTTATCAAGATTAACCGCTTTGTAATTATCCACGTCATTGGCGACATACACTTTGATGTAACGGACTATCTGGCCGTAACTCACCGTTACTTCCGTCATGCCGGATGAAACGGCGTTTAAATAACATTTGGATTTATCGTTGGGAAAAGGTGTAATGGCTACAATAGCCGGATTGGAAGAATTCCACACCAGTCCCGCGTTATCAACCGTGCCGGCAATTTCCGCGGGCGTCAGATTTGTACCCACGCCGGTTAACCGTTCTTTTTCTCCGATTTTCAAACCGATAATGTTTTCGGTAACAATACGCTTGCTGAAATCAAGGGCGGTTTTGGCTTTAACCGATATGAAGGCTTTCTCCACCGGCTGACCGTTGTATCTGACAGTATAGCCGCCGTTGCCCACCGCGATTCCCGACACCTGCCGGACGGTATAATCATAAATTGATCTGCCGGAACCCGGTATTTTGGGCGCGTCTTTTGACGGGTCCTGAATATCCTTCACCGGTATGGAGCCTGAGAAAACCGTTTCATTTTCCGGCCCCCATGTTATTCTTTGTATTTTGTCGGTAAAGCCGGGAGTGGATTCAGGGGGGACGGTAATCTGGATATACTGCGCGCCGCCGCCTATGGTCAACAGATAATTGGTTTTGTTTAAGGCTATGGGAAACATTTCGTCAAGGGCCGCTTCCGTTGCCGCCGCGTAGATTAACACGCGTAAATCTTCGCCGACCTGCGGATGCTTTATCCTCAGATACGACTGACCCGGATTCCTGCCGGTAACAATAAACTCATTACCGGATTGTTTGAAATTAAACACGGCATTGGGATTCTGACTGCCGCCGCTTCCGGTATTTTCCGGGAAATTTTCATCATAGGCAGTAATAAGCCCGTAGGATACGCCTTGCGGGTAAATGGAAACGGTCAGCTTCTTTTCGTTTTTGACCGCCGCGGTTTCCGCCGCTTTGCTCGTGACAAGGCCAATCATAAGCGCGTCGGCGTTAAAGACGTAATTAACACCATTAATGGATTCGGTATACGTTTCTACCGTAATCGTTACCGGCTTTAATACGATGGAATTGCCCGCGTCATCCCGATGGGTAACCGTGACTGTCGTTATGCCCAGGCCGACCGCTTCTATCTGCGCGTAATCGCCGCCGTCGTAAATTTTAACGACATGGTTGCCGGACTCGCTCCAGCGTATGAAGGGGATGTCCCCCGGCGGGAACCCCGCCGAGCCGAATACCAGACGTACGGTTCTGGTTTCCCCCACTTTAATACGGTAATAACTTTCCTCACCGGCGATGACAAATGTGCCGGCCAGCTCTTCATAGGTTCTCATGCACACGACCAAAATGCGCTTGATATAACCAAAATCATCCTGCCTGACGGTAATCCACGCCTGCCCGCGCCCGCGGCCCAGCACAAACAGTTTGTCGCCGGTAAGACCGTTTCCGCCGCCGGAAATACTGACCACATTGGGATCGTCGATTTCCCATTTAATTTTGGCAATTTCAGCGGGATTCATGCCGGCCGTCACCGCCGTGATAATTTTATTTTCCCCAATGATAAGTTCAAAAATGGAAGGCAGCGTAATGGATTTCTCCAGCGGGTCTTTGTCGGTCACCGACACGTAAATTTTCAGGGGAATAAGCTCTTTATACTGACCGGTCGTCTTGTCTTTGCACCGCACGGTAATAACCGCGCTCCCGCCCGCTTTGGCCTTAACGCGGGCTTTATCGCCGTTGCCGTCAAGATCAATGACATTGTCACTGTCGCGCGTCCATTCCAGATCGGCCGCCCATTCGGGTTTACTTATCATTAGTTGAAGCATAATTTCATCGCCGGACTTCAAGAGCCAATGTTCCTGCGCGGCGCCGATGATCATAATTTCTTCCGGACTGCGTCCCAGCGGGTCAACGTACGCGACAATAACCTTGTTGTTGACGCTTTTGGCGTGGCTGGCGGTGATATTCGTCTGCGCGGCGTCGGGTCCGGCACTGACCTTCGCCTGCGGGCCGGAACCGGTTACGGAAATAATTTGAGCGTTTTCTGATTTCCAGTTTATCTTTTGTGATTCCACGTCGGGAGCGCCGGTGAGGTTGACTTCTATATCTTTACGCTCGCCGGGTTTAAGCCCGACAAAATTGGGACCGGTCAGGGTATAGGGTTTGTCAACGGTTACGCTATCGGGAACCACCATGACTTTCACCGTCGTCGGGGTGATAATGCCGTCAGAGTTGCCGATGGTTATATCTACCCAGCCGGCTTCGGTAACGGCCAGTCCCTGTAATAACAGGCGGCTTTTAATCATCGTCGCAATAACTTTGCCGGGGTCTCCGTTGCTTACGGTGTAATTACGGGAATCATAGAGCGAATTGGGCTGCAAAATGCCGCCGGGACCCGGTTCCATGCCGGAATTCAAAATGGCGACCGACACTGACTGGCCCGCCGCGACGGTCTGGTAGACTTTGTCCACATACAACACCGCCATTGTTTTTAACTGTTCGGTCGTTCCCACCATGACTGTAGCTTCATAGGGGCTGCGCAAATTGTCATTATTAACGGTTAATTTGGCCACGCCGGAAGAACCGACGACGCCCTGTATTTCATTTTCCAAACCTTTGGAAATGTCGTAAATATTCGCAATGGTTTTATTATCGCCGGTCCGGGCAATCTCCCAGTCCAACGGCCCCACCGACAGCGGATCGCCTGATATAACTTCCAGTTTGACATGTTTATATGTATTCGTTGCCTGCTGTACGGTGGTATCGATTTTAATAAGCCCGCCTTCAGGATTACTTAAAGCATAAGGAAGATTGGCAAAAGTGCCGCGCGGATAAACCTTACAAATGACCGTCGCGTTGGAGTAGGGACTCTTGGGATGCGAAATAATAATTTTAGTGGCGCCTGTCTTTTTGGGAGTCACGAGCGCCAAAGTATTGGCTACGCTCTTGATCTCCGCCTGCGCGCGGCCAAGGTAGTTGACCTGTTTGCCTTCCGGCAAATCAAGAGCGTCAACTTCAATAATACGCCCGTCCTCCACCGTCCACTCAAAACCGGCCTTGTCGGCTTCATTGCCGTTAATCAGCTGGATATTTAACTGAGCCGCCGTCGTTTGTCCGATTTCCATCTGAATGACGTTCTGGGAAGTAGTAATATAAAATTCGTCGGGAATGATGACGGCGGGGTCTCTGACGATAACCAACGCTTCGCGATGGTAGTCAATATGATCATTGCTCACGTTGATAACGCACCGTCCCGGCGCTTTGGGTACGATATAGGCGGAATAATTGGTCTGTATCAATTCTATGCAATCCGGCTCTTCAGGCCGTACCTTTTTTAGGGTAAAATGAAAGCTGTCATACCAGCTTTCCTGAAAGCCCCCTTTAAGCGCCGCCGTTAAACTTTGCCCGAAACCCATTTCCAGCTGCTTAAACGTCCAGTCCAGTTCGATCCACGATTCTTCCGTTTCACAGGCAATAACCCGCACGTCAAGCGGATATTCTACGCCTTCATACGCCGCCAGCGGATGGCGCACGCGGATAACCGCCGTCCCCTTGCGCTGCGCCGTAACATTACACGTATTGTTGCTCGATAGAATGGAAATACAAGGATTATCTTCCAGAATCTCATACGACCACCCTGAGATGTTTTCAGCGGGAAGGCCGTTAACAAGCGTTACATCAAACATTTTGTTCGGGCCGTTGGCGATCATCGTGATGACATTGCTCTGCGTAGTTATATATTTCACCGTCTCCTGCGCGCCCAGTACAAAAACCAGAATTTCAGCCGTGTATTCGCTTTTGTCATGCCCTACGATTATCTTCTGCGCGCCGCGCTTCTCGCCCTGCACTACGACTACGTTGCCGGTTGGCAAAATAGTAATGTTGTCTTTGCCGGGCTCTACCGACCAGTTAAACTTCTGCTGGTCAATCGCGTTGCCGTTGAACAAAGAGACCTGAACGCTTTTGCGGGAGCCTTCGTTCACCTCAATAACTTGCGTCGGAATTAAAATGCAGGGAACCTGAATGATCTCCTGGGCGTCAATGGTAACTTCCAAATAGGCGGTAAAACCGCCCGCTTTGGCAACAACCACGACCGTGCCGCCTTTTTCCGCCGTCAGCACGCAGCCGTCATTGCTCGTCTCGCTGATAGCCACATACCCTTCAACCGAAGCGGCATACTCAACGGTATAATAATTGCGCGCTTCATCGGGTTTTACCTCAACCTTAACCGCCAGCCGCTCGCCGAGCTTCATATCAAGTTTGGGAACAATAAACCGGAGGGATCCCACGCGCGGACTTACCGCCGTGGAATCGTGACGGCATCCCGCCCCATACATAAGGCTTCCCAGCGCCACGCACGCAAACAGGGCAAAGCGTAAAAATACGCTTTGCGCGCCGCCCCTGTTACCCATATATCTTTTACCTGAAAACATTTATCACTGCCTTTGCTTCCGCGCTTCCGATTCTTGCCGTTATTACCGTTGATCCCTCTTTCTTTCCCGAAAAAACCACCCCTCTCCTGTCCGCCCGGAATATTACCGCGATTTCTTCATTTAAAATTTCATAATCAACCGTGTAATACGGCAGCCCGTCCGGCGGTTCTATCCGCAATGAAAGGGAAGCGAGTCCTCCCTCATATACCGAGACATTACTTTCATTGAAATACACCGCAACATATTCCGTTTTATCCGCGTTTTCCAGCAAATGGCATGATCCTGAAAATAACGCAAAGAATATTAACAGTAATATGATTATCTTCGCACCCATTTTTCCTCCGCTTCCAAAGCCGGAAACGGCCTTAAATTAACAACGGTATTTACCGCAGCGCTTACCGCCGTGCCGTTTGCCACCCGTACCGTCGGCTGAATATCCAGCGCGCGTTCCATGAGTCTGTTTCCTAATCCGTTTACAATTTCCTGATTTATTTCCATTAATTCGCGAAGCTGCGGGTTGTTTTGATTTTTTGTCTGATAGGTAACTTCAGAATTCAACATGGTAAATAAACTGATTATTCCCGCCGCCTTGAGCCACTCAAAGTAATGATCATCCAGGGTTCCGGCTATTCCCGCCCTCCCCCGCTTGTCCACCCCGGCCATGCCGCCCAGCGGCACATGATAGGCGATCCCTCCGTAATTCACCACCATTGATTCCCACGCGACCTGAACTTTTGACACGCCAATGGAAGAACTTGAATAATTTCCCTGCAAAATGGTTCCCTGCGGTATGAGCAGATTTTTTCCGGTCATTGAATCATAGACATTTTCAGTAACCCGCGCGTGAATGGGGCCGGGATAATCCGTATCAATCCTGCTGATCAGAATTGCGTGAATCATCGTCCCCGGAAACAGGCAATTATCATTCAAATAAAATAAATCTGATCCCTGCCGCGGATTATTCGGGTTATATTTTCCCGCTTCCGTATACCGCGCGCTATCCCGCCTCTGACCGCCGCTTTGATTCGCGCCGCCGGTTATTTGCGCAAGTCCCGCAATGTCGTCCATTCTTTGCCGGATGTATTCCTCCCGCGGGGGAATTTGATTCATTGTCCCCGGCAGACCGCCGAAATACCCCGCCGGTTCCAATACCGCCGTGTCCGGCTGATTATAACCAACGGTTCTTGCCGCAAACCCGTACCCGCCCTCTTTTCCTATCCGCGCCTTTATCGCCAGGAGATCGCTGTCGGAATAATAACCGCCGGATGAGCGGGAACCGCCGCCCCCTCCCGGCGGCGTTGGCGCGGCCCTCTGCGCCGGAACCGGCGTATATGAAGGGGGCGACTTAAAATAAAATTCATCGCTTTCCGCCGTTTCAACCCTTTCAACTTCCGTCCGCCGCGGCCTTTTCTCCAAATCCCCAAGTGAAAAATCGTTTCCTGTCGCGACAATATTTTTTTGTTTATCAAAATATTTTTTCTGTTCTTCTTTCCTTTTGACGAGTAAATTTATCATTATCAGAAAAACGAATATTCCCCCGGTTATTATTGTCAAGACCATTGATTTTCTGAGTCTGGGAATCTTTCTTCCCTGCCGCAGTTCGGCAAATGAAACCTTTTCTGTCCGGTTTCTGTCCTGTTCCGCCTTATTGTCCGGGTTTTCCCGCATTTCCGTAAAACCGAACATATCTTTTGACACCTGTTCAACTTCCCCGTTGTTTTTCCGTTCATTTGACATATATACCGCCTATTTCCTTGTTATGACCAAAACCTGATTGTTATACGCAAGCTGAACCTTTTTTATTACCCGTGGAATGGTTATTACATTTCCCATTCTGCGGTATTCCACCGCGCCGCGCTTTTCATCGATTATCTGCAAAACACCGTCGTTAAACAGCCCCTCATTGAAGAAAATATGGGTCTCCCCGTCATACTCAATAACTTTTTCGGGAACCCATGAAACATCCCCCTGTATTTCAAAATGAACCCCGTTTTTCAGGGGCGGTTTGCCGCCGATTACCTCGGCCTCTCGTTTCACATAACGGCGTAAATCTTCCGCCTCTCCCTTTTTCTTTACGACTCTGACCCGCTTGCCGTTCAGCCGCAGGGTGACATCGGTTATGAGTTTGTCCAATATCATGATATTTTCATTTACCCGGTAATTGATGATATAATTTGATTTCTCAAATACCGTGGGATATTCCCTTTGCAAAACGCCCCGCGGAAGCCGTAAGTAAGTTTTGTGTCCGTCATCCCACGCCTCTATGGGCTGCCAGTCGGGTTTGAACCATCCTGTCAAAGTCCAGCCTGATATTATTTTGTAGTTATATGAAAGGTAATACCCTTCTTCTTTTCTTTCCCCCTGTTCCTGTTCCCGCCGCAATGTTTCAGCGGTTATAAATTTGTTATGTGAAAGCGGATAGCGGAATTTTATCATCGGCATATAACTGTCCCGCGTGCTGGTCAGCACAAACTGATAGATTCTTTGATTGGTCACCAGAATCATGTTGGTCGTCAGTCCCGGCTCAAGCGGTTTTATTATTACCAACTGCACCGACAGGCCGTCAACCGTTCTCCACACATCGCCGGTTAATTCCCAGCGCATGGTATCGGACAGATACGGAACCCCTATCGGCACTTCGCCGTTTTCAAGCTGAATAACCGTAAGGCTCAGCACTTTACACACCACGGGGTATTGTTTGTATTCGTTGTAATCGTAAAACTGCGTCCCGCCGATAAAATTCTGCGGCGTCACCATCGCTTCCTGCATTGACTTCTGTACCACCTGATCCCTGGACAGCGGCTTGTGCGTCTGAACGTCAACCGGAACAAACACTTCGTCTTTCATGACAATGACATTTGTGTTGGCTTCCTGCCGTTCCTTTTCCCTTTTTTCCGCTTCTTCATCGCTTATATAAACCGCGGGGGTTGAATTTCCCAGTTTTTTATTGTTTTCCCGAATCTCCTTAATTTTCCCCGACTGTACATCCGTTGTTCCGCATGAAGCGATTAATATTATACAGATTGCACATAACGGGATTATTTTTTTCATCTCAAAACCTCGTTTATTTTCGATATATTGTAGTCAATGATGTAGATTCCCAGCGGATTGTTGAATCTTTCGTTCTCGGTCTGCGGTTCCTTTATCGCGACGGTAAACATTCCCCGGTAACGCAGTTTTGATATTTCCTTTCCGTAAATGTCGCCGGTAACGTCAAACCAGTCATACTGCCATGAAGCGTTGGTTATTTTTATGCCGCTTTCTATTGAGACAGTTCTTTTGATTCTGCCGATCAGGGAAAAAGGGTCTTCCGCCACCAGATCATCGCGGAGTTTTAACTTCAGTTCATTGCTGCACCATGCCGCCGCCTGCTGATAATTTTTTGACATTACTTCCTGATCAGCGTAAATATTCCTTGAATAGGCGATAAAATCACGCAGAACCGACTCTATCATGTAGTCTTTTACCGTATAGCCCTGCAGGTAGGTATTACTTCCGATATCGCCGATGTACTTTGCCCTTCCCAATTCATTGACTTCAATCACTATGGGAATTTCTTTTTGAATACTGAGCACGCGGAACCAGCCGATTATGGTTCCCAGAATCATAATTACCGAACAAAGCCCCACCAACTGCCATGTCCGGTTATCTTTAATCAATTTATTAATGTATTGATCGTACTGGTTTATGACGCGGTTAAACCGCGTTTCAACCGGACCGGAGGCGCTTTTGAAAATTTCCTTTGGCTGTATTCTCATTTTTTTCCTCCGTGAATGACAAAAAGGGTAAGCGACGGATCCGTTTCGGGCGGTTTACGCTGTTTGGTAATACCCGGAGCGGCCCTTTTATTTGCCTCATGGAATTCCCCCACCGAACTTCTCAACGCCTTAAACCTTCCGCCCAACCCGGAATACCCGCCGCCCCGCCCTCTCTTCTCACGGTACAGTTCACCCATGCCTTTTACCCTTTCCGATATATTTTTTGACTGCATAAGACGTTCGCTTTCGGCAAGATCATCTTTACCCGTTTCCATACCGCCGCCTGTCCGGCTTTTGTTTTCCGTTCTCTCCGGCGCAAACCATCCCCCTCCCTGCGATAGGGGAATTGAGGGATCAATACCGTGTTTCATCAGCTGCCCCAGGTTCTTTGCCGACTGCGGCGCGTTTGCCGCCGCGTCTATACCTTTATCCAGAACATTCGCCCCTCCCTGCCGGGCGCTCTGTCCGATGCTTTTTCCGAAACTTGCCAGTCCCGCCCCGAAACTGCCGCCGGCGCTCCCTCCCTGCGCTTTCTCTGAAGCGGCCGCTGTCCGCGCGGCTCCGCCGGCGGCGCCAACAGCACCGGCGACGGCAGCCCCCGTAGCCGCCGCCCCCCTGACCATTGATCCGCCGGCGTTTAACGCCGCTGTTCCGGCAGCGGCGCCGGATGCCGCCGCCCGCGCAAATTCCCTAAAACTCAAATTCGGCTGGCCGCCGCACAGAAAGTCCGCTATCGCGGGCGCCTGATCAACAAATAATTTTATAAATATCACCATAAACGCAATGGAAAGATAAAATTCGATTCCCTGCATAAAATCAGTTTTTCCCGAAGACAAAATATACATGTTTTTGAGAATGTCCATATTTGCCATGACCGCCAGATACAACGTAGTTTGTACTACCAGCAGTTTTACCCCGATATTGAAAATTGAACTGCATAACTTTTCAAAGGCGTGTTTGCTTCCTTCCCATAGCATCAGCGGAATAAACAACACTCCCATCCCGTATAAAAATGTGTATTGCACTATTACCATCGCGTATTGAACAATCGCCATGGAAAGCGCCCATAGATACGCCAGGCCTATGACTATGACCATTAAAAAGTCGGGAAAATGTTTGAAAAAATCAAAAACATTATTAACATCAAGCGATTTCCACAGGGCCTTGAATGTCGCAATGATCATCTGAAAAATTTTGTTTAATGAAATGATTCCTGTTTCCCTGTGCGTTATCTGCAAATTTAACTTTTTTCCGGCGTCATTCCCCTCTCCCTTTACCGTCCATATCGTATTGCCGTTCTTGTCAGCGCCTATTTCATTTAAATACCTGAAATAATCGTCCTCTTTTCCGTATTTGCTTTCCAGCTTAACGCTGAAACCCTGCGAAAATACCGCCCCATAGGCCAACTCAGACACTATTTTTTGCATGGTTATCATGATATGGGGAAAAAGGAATATCATGATAAAATAAGTCGCTATCGACATAAACGCCTGCGTCAGCACCTTGTTAAGTTCTGTCGCGCCCATGAGCATTTTTACGCATGAGATTCCAAAGGAAAGGGCAAAACATATCATGGCGATAATACGCACCTGCTTCATAAAGAACAGATGCATACCGTCTACATACCGGAGTACGTTGAAAAACGCCCCGTCAAGCCATGCTCCGCTGATATTACCAAACATATTCCTACCGGTAATCGTTTAATGACTGCATTTCATTGAGCATTCTTATAAGCCCATCCGATAAACCCAGATCATTTATATTTAATTCTTCCTTCATCGCCTGTTTTTCCAGCAGCGCCTGTGATGAATTCATCGCAAGCTGCCCGGCAATATTCCCCAGCAGATTTGCCTGCGTTTTTATGTCTTGCGCCATAACCGTCAGCACCGCGTTATTTATCTGCTGCTGCTGTACGACGCTTTCATTCCCGAATAAATCACCGGATATGCTGTCAAGTTTTTCCCGGTCTTCCGCCAGATTTTTTTGCAAACTGTCGCTGTACCCGACCACTTCCGCCGCTTTCTTTTGCAGCATATCTCCCACCTGATTAATCCTCATGTAATTGCCGTAACTCATACCGTACTTTTGGTGAAATGCCGCTCTTTCTTCCGCGCTTAATTTTTTTTCAAACGGGTCAATCACCACAAAACTCAATCCGTCCATTGACATGTTTTGCATGGTCTCTGTCGGGGGCGTTGTGAATATATCTCCCAATGAGTATGAGCCGTTTCCTATCTTGATATCCTTTCTGTTGATGATTGATCCAATATTCTGTTCATACGTCATCATCCTGTTTGCGTAGGTATTGATTGATTTCCACGATCCCAACGGGTCTCTCGCGTTCAGGCTGTTGAAATCAAACGACTCAAAACTCTTTATCTGCTGCCGTAACTGGTCGTAAGATGTTTTGAGATTGTTGTGCATGGTTTGAAGCTGCTGCGCCATGGTGTAACCGTTCTCCACGGCAGTGAGAAAGTTGGTCATGTCTATAACCGGATACCCCTGGGCCGATAAACCAATGCTTGCCATAATGGTTAATACCACCGCCAAAATAATATTTTTTTTGCTCATACCGCCTCCTCCTCGTCAACCCGCGTTCCCGCAAGGTAGTTTTTATATTTAATTCCCTGTATATCCAGGATTTCTTCCGCGAACCCTTTTTTAACTTCCTGATCTTTTTTTAAATCAAGCAGATGATGACAGTAATCGTTCCAGCGTATCTGTTCCCCTTTTGCCGTTTTTACCGTTTGATCCTGCTGCCGCATCAGCGCCAGGGTCAGCGGCCCCAGTGAAAGCTGAAACAGCCGCGTCCCCGACGGGCTTTTGTAGTAATAATCCTGTTTCTTTCTCGCGAGCGAGAGCATTTGAATTTCCTCCTCGGTGAGTCCGAATTTCCGGTAAGCGTCCTGGTTATTGAACGCTTCGGGGTCCGCAAGGTAAATTTTTGTCGGACAGTTTTGAATCAGCGTTGAAGCAATCGCGCTGTTCGCCCCGTCGGCGACTTCCTGCGTCGCAAAGACGCAAAAAACGTGTTTTTTCCGCAGTTCTTTCAGCCATTGCCGCATTTTATTTCTGAAAATCTCATGATCCAAAAACCGCCACGCCTCATCAATAATCAGCAGCGTCATCTGTCCGCTGAATTTCTTCTCCAGAAAATGAAAGATAAACATTATCGCCGGCGCGACTACTTTTTCTTTCAGTTCCATTAACTCGTTCATTTCAAACAGCACCCAGGGGCTGTCGTTTATCTTTGTCTCGTCTCCGTCAAAAACAGCGCCGTAGGGACCGTCAAGGGTGTAGGGCTGTACCGCGTCGTCAACCGGGTTTCCGCCGGTTATATCGTCGCGGTACATGCAGGTCTGCCTGAATGTCGTCAGCGTCCTGCGCTTTTTTTCCATGGTGGACATAAGGTCAATCGTTACCCGTATCTGCACCAGCATTTTCGGCAGCACCGGTATCCCCTGCAGCTCAAGCAGGGTTTCCATAAATTCACAGGCCCATGCCCTGTCGCCGGGAGTATCCAGGTCTCCCAGCGGCTGAAAACATTTGCCCGTCATCGCCGGATCAACATATTCTCCCCCTACCGCCAGAGTCATGGTCAGCGCGCTTGAGCCTTTGTCGATAATGAACACCTGCCCCAGCGGGTACTTCAAATGGCTTATCGCCAGCAGGCCCAGCAGCGTTGATTTACCCGCCCCCGTCGGCCCGAATATCAGCGAGTGGCCCACATCGCCGTCGTTCAGATTCAGAAAGAAGGGCGTTCCGTAATTGGTAGAACAGGTTACCAGCGGGGCGTCCACCCCGCACACTTCATTGGTAAACCGGTTCTGAATCATTCCCGCCCAAACCGCCGAAAGCGGCAGCACATGGGCGTAGTTCCCCGAAGAAATCATCGGCCTGCGTATATTCCGGTACACGTCCCCGGCGCTCATGCCCAAAAACGCGTTATACGCGTTAAATGTCTCTTCCTTGCAGGTAAAACCGGCGCTTTCAATAATTGCCCGTAACGCCATGAGTTTTGCCATTGCCTTTTCATAATCCAGGTCCCAAACCATGATGCAGGAGTTGTAATAACCCAGCCCCACAAAATCCATGGTCAGTTCCTTCATCGCCTCGCCCACATCCCGTTCAAGCTCGCCCGCCCCGATATTTTCCTTGTGGGTTTCCACGTTCATCGCCATTTCGGCCATCAACTGCTTCGTGCTTTTCCGCGCGCCGTGGTGCTTGCCCTGCCATTTGTCCAGTTCCTTCATTGCCTCCGTTTTTTCCAGCGGGAAAAACCGCGATACCCAGCGGTACTCAACGTAACTTTTATTCAGTTCATGCAAAATGGAGGGGTAGGTTTCCATCGGAAAATCATTCACGCACAGTATGGGGATATAAAAATCATCCAGTTTAAGCGTCTGGCCTATATGCAGGGTCATGTCTGATATAAACGTGTCAAGAAACAAAAAGTGTTCCGGCAAAATAAATTCATGCCTGCGCAATGAAACGGTTGAATGAAGATACTCCACGGTCTCGCGGTAATTAAGCGGCCTGATCAGCAGTTTTGTTTCCAGTACGCCGGTCAGCCGTTTGGTCTCCTTCAAAAAATCCGTAATTATCTCATCCTGGGCTTTCTCATATTCCACCTCGGTAAAAAACACTTTGGTCATCTTGCGCTTGAGTTCCATTTCCGGTTTGAACACAAAGGTCAAATAATATGAAGAATCAAAATGCTCTCCGTAATTCTGAAAACTTTCTTTTCGTTCCTGTTCAACCAGATAACCGGCCTCAATCTCAAAATCACTTTCAGGATAATCGCTGGTTATGTAACGCTGCGCCTCAATCGACACCATCCAGCCGTCGCCCAGCCTTTTTACCGCTTCGTTAAAATAAGCGCTGACCGAGTTGATATACGAGGCGCTGAAACTGTCAAGGTCATTCCCGCGGAACCCGTAACTTTGCTGAACGCAGCCGTCCTTGTGCACTACCACGCAATTTTCTATTTTGATGGTATCCGTGACATATTCATCGCGTTTAACGCAGTATGCCCAGGGCAGGGCGTTTACCAACTCCGCTACCCTGGGTTTTCCCGCAAGTTTTTTAAAAATATTCTGCACCGCCATTTTTTGTCTCTCTTTTGTCTTGCATTAATCATTTTGTTAAGCATGTTGTTTGTAAAAAATCTTATACCCTCTATAGGGTGAATACTTGAAAAAAGCTTTAGTGTTTTGGAAAAAAAATTAAAAAAATTTGGTGATAGAAGCGTTATTCACGCAGGGATTGCGAATGAAAGCTACTTGAAAATTTTACATACAAATGTTTACTTTTTTTTCAGAACAGGTTATATTTATGGCATAGGAGAAAAAATGGAAGCAGTACCCGCACGCGTAGAACATCCCACTTTTGAGACGGTCTGGGCAATGATGCAGGAGAATGCCATACAACTGAAAGAAATTGACCTCATTGTCAAAAATAACGCTCAATTGATCGGAAAACTTGGCGACCGTTTCGGTGAAATGGTTGAGTATATGGTCATGCCGAATCTGGTAACCAAATTCCGCGAACTTGGCTTTGTTTTTACCAAGGCATACCCTCATGCTACCATTAAAGACAAGACAAACAATATTTTTACAGAAGTTGATATTACTCTGGAAAATGGCGATAAAGTAATGCTTGTCGAGGTCAAGTCCAAACCAACTACCGAAGATATTATTGAGCATGTTAAGCGTATCGAAAAAATCAGATTCCATGCGGACTTGCATGGAGAAAAAAGAAAATATCTGGGCGCTGTTGCGGGAATGGTTTTTAACGATAATGAAAAAACATTTGCCATGAAGAATGGTTTCTATGTTATTGAGCCATCCGGGGAAACATTTATCATTACCGCGCCGGAAGGCGAATATTCCCCGAAAGAGTGGTAACCAAGTAAAAGCGCCCCGATAAGGGGCGTTGACCGAATAAGTGCGACTCGTTACCGCGCACAATAAAAGCCGCCGCTAACAAAAAATGCCAGCTTGCTTTAGCAAGCTGAGCGCGCGGCGGAAACCAAATAAAAGCGCCCCGATAAGGGGCGTTGACCGGAAGGAACATGAAAATAATCGGATTCATCGCAAGCTCACGGAAAGAAGGTAATACCGCCTGGGCGGTAAATCAAATACTGGAAGGCGCGAAAGCGCAGGGCGCCGAAACACAATCCTGGAGTTTCAGCGACATTGATATTAAACCCTGCCGTGGGTGTTCATGCTGCAAAAAGGGTGACAAGGGGTGTGTTGTTAATGACGATATGTAGGATATTTATACCGCTTTTGTAAATGCCGACGCTCTAGTTCTTGGATCGCCGGTTTACATGGGGCAGATGAGCGCCCAGGCAAAGATATTTACCGACAGGCTGTACGCGTGCACTTCCCCCCGTTTTTCCCCTTATTTCAAGGAAAATACCAGGAAAAAGAAAATGGTTCTTGTATTTACCCAGGGCAATCCTGATACCGCTTTATTCCAATCGTATTTTGATTATACGAAAAATATGTTTCAGCTTCTTGAATTTGACGTTCAAAGCGTACAGGTCATTGCCGGCATGCGCAACAAACAGGCGCGTGAAATAAATGATCTGCAAACTTCAATGAATAATATAGGCTCATCGTTAGTTTAGACCGCGCCGCCTGAAATGAGGAGTTGATACCATGAGCGTTAACTTTAGAAGAATATAACCACGGAGGTCACGGAGTACCACGGAGTTTTAATACGAAAACCATCTTTTCCTCCGTGAAACTCCGTGTACTCCGTGGTAAAAAATTCTTAAGTAAACGCATATGAGACTTGACACCATAAAAAAGGGATACAGTGTCGCTTACTACACAAATTCTGAGTAATAAGCGAAAGTTTTATTCGCTTACAAGTAGTTATGTGCAATTTGTTTCGGCAATTATATTAATATAGAATTAAAAAGCTTGACAAAATTAAAATAAAATGGTAGTATTTATTTATATGGTTTTGAAAAAACTATCTGCTTTTGAGATAATATTACTTATACCACTGTTAGTTTTTGTTTTTTTGGGTACTATTTATTCCATTTTTGCCAATACTTGGAGTTTTTATTATGGGTATTTTATTTGGGGTTTAATCTTTTTAGTACCTTGGGGACTCCTTGTAACTGTTCCAAAAATAATTTCATCAATTAAAAATAAGAAATTCAACATTTTTTGTATTTATGGCTTTATAATATTATTATCAATATTTATTTGCTTTGGAATTTTTTCAATAAAAACTTATTTTTGGGATAAAGAAATGTATAAAATTTCTGGAATAATTGAAAATTATTATTTAGTAAATGGTATTATAAATTTGGATAAAAATGATTTAATAAAATTAGGAATAAAAGAAAACATATATATCAAAATAAATGAAAATAGCTCATTTTTTATTGTTAATAAAGAAAAAAATATAGTATATCGAAGTGACATAAAAAAAGTAGTAGAAGAAGATAGTGATTATTGATTTATATATGTGAAGGCAATAAACTGCGCAACAGGTCGATAAACGCTGCGCGCTTTTCCCTACTCCCCCAACTGCGAAAGGGGAATGGCGCCGAGGTTGTCATTTTCGCCTTCGGCGCGGGCAAATTCTTCCAGCAGTTCCTTGCCACGGCGGGAAAGTTTCTCCGGTATGCGTACCATGAATTTAACGTAGAGGTTGCCCCGATGACCTCCTGAGGGAACGCCTTCGTCGCGGATGCGGAGCATTTTGCCGTTTTGGGTTCCGGCGGGCACTTTTATTTTGATTGTTTTGCCGTCCAGGGTAGTTACCTGAATTTCCGCCCCTAAACTTGCCTGGCTGATCGAAATGGGAACGGCGCAGTACAGTAACGCCGAGTGCCTGATAATGTTTTCTTATCCGATTTCATCTAAAGGCGTTTCTTTTAATATATTTATCCAGTCTCTTTTACCATATAAAAATCTAATTATTTTAATGCGTTTGTTGTCATCGTCAATAATATAAAATATCATAAAATTTTTTACGCTTATTAACCTATAACCCAAACCTGCTAAATACTTATCATATACTAATGGTCTATGGGTTGGATTTTTACTAATATACATTAATTTATCTTTTATTTCATTCTTTAAGTTTTTTGCGGCTATTGGAGCGTTTAATACATTTTTTATATAATTATAAGCAGATAAAGTATCTCCCTTATACAGTTTTGAGATTATTAAATTGTACAAAAAACTACTCCAGATTATCTAAAAATTCAAAAAACTCTTTTTCTTCTATATATTCGCCGTTATTTATTTGGTCTAACCCCATTTGTAAAGCTTGATAAAGTTCATTCCTGCTTTTGCCAATCAATTCATCATACGTCTCCTCGCTCATTACGGCAAATCTACCTTTCCCGTTATTTGACGCAAAGACAGGCTCATGATAATTTTGGCAATATTCCAAAATTTCGTTCAAATTGTTTACAAAATCCATGCTTTTTGTAACTGCCGGCATTATATTGCCCCCAATTCCATATTTGTTTCAAATATATCATTTTCTGGAATATTGTCAACAGGAGCGGTTCGTCTTGGGAGCAATACGAAAACAGCGCACGGTGTCAGATACAACATCATAAACAAAAGAGCAACACCCTACTCCCCCAACTGCGAAAGGGGAATGGCGCCGGGATTGTCGTTTTGGCCCTCGGCGCGGGCAAATTCTTCCAGCAGTTCTTTGCCCCGGCGGGAAAGTTTTTCCGGTATGCGTACCATGAATTTAATGTAGAGGTTGCCCCGATGGCCTCCCGACGGAACGCCTTCGTCGCGGATGCGGAGCATTTTGCCGCTTTGGGTTCCGGCGGGCACTTTTACCTTGATTATTTTGCCGTCCAGAGTAGTTACCTGAATTTCCGCCCCTAAAGTTGCCTGACTTATTGAAATCGGAACGGCGCAGTACAGGTCAAGGTCCTGCCGTTCAAAATACTCGTGGGGCTTTACGCGGATTATCACATACAGGTCGCCCGCCGGACCGCCGTTGGGGCCCGCGTCGCCCTGCCGGGGAATCACCAGCCGCTTGCCGTTTTCAACACCCTGCGGAATGGTCACGGAAAGTTTCTGGCGTTTTTTCTGCGTACCGGAGCCGCCGCATTCCATACAGGGTTTTTCGATTATGGTGCCTTCGCCGCCGCAGTTGTGGCAGGTGGACGCCAGCGAGAAAAAGCCCTGGCTGTGCCGTATCTGGCCGGAGCCCTGGCAAACAGGACAGGTTTTTCTGCCTGAACCGGCGGCGGCCCCGGAACCTTTGCAGGCAGGGCAGGACTCGTTATGCGAAAACTGAATTTCTACTTTGGTGCCGTAAACCGCGTCCTTAAAGGGAATTTCAATATCATAACGGAGATTGGCGCCTTGCCGCACTCCGCCATGACCGCCGCCGCCCCGGCGGAAGCCGCCGCCCAGACCGCCAAAGATACTGTCAAAAATACTGCCAAAATCTCCGCCGCCAAAAATATCCTCAAAGCCCCGGAAGTTGCTCCAGTCATGGCTCTGACCCATGCCGTCAACGCCGGCAAAACCAAACTGATCATAGGCGGCTTTTTTCTGGTCATCGGCAAGTATTTCGTAGGCTTCGGTGGCTTCCTTAAACTTTTCTTCCGCTTCTTTATTACCGGGGTTCTTGTCCGGGTGATATTGAATAGCCAGTTTACGATACGCCTTTTTTATATCATCTTTTGAGGCGTTTTTTTGCACACCGAGAACTTCGTAATAATCGCGCTTTGCCATTACTTATCGTCTACCACTTCATAATCCGCGTCTTCGGCGCTTTTGGTGTTGTTCCCCATGGAACCGCCGTCGCCGCCGGAACCGCCCATGTTGGGGTTAAAACCGCCCGCGCCGGGCCCGCCGCCGTCTTGCTGACCCGCGCCGGAAGCGGCTTGCTGCGACGCCTGCTGCTTGTAAATCTCCTCGGCAATCTTGTACGACGCCTGTTTCAGCGCCTCGGTCTTGTCTTTAATCGCCTGAATGTCGCCGCCTTCCAGGGCTTTGCGGAGATCAGCTATGGCCTGTTCGGTTTTGCCCTTGTCCTCCGCGCTTACCTTGTCGCCCAAATCCTTGATATTTTTTTCGGTGCTGTAAATCATGCCGTCCGCTTCGTTGCGAACCTCGGCTTTTTCCCGCTCTTTTTTATCTTCTTCGGCGTGAATCTCCGCCTCTTTTACCATGCGCTCAATATCCTGATCATTGAGGCCGCTGGAACTTTCAATCCGAATCTTCTGTTCCTTGCCCGTACCCAGATCTTTCGCGCTGACGTGGACAATGCCGTTCGCGTCAATGTCGAAGGCGACTTCAATTTGAGGAACGCCGCGGGGCGCGGGGGGAATACCCACCAGATCGAAACGGCCCAGCACGCGGTTCTGGTTTGCCATTTCCCGTTCGCCCTGCAAAACCTGAATGGAGACCGCGGTCTGCCCGTCGGCGGCGGTGGAGAAAATCTGGCTTTTCTTGGTCGGGATGGTGGTGTTACGCGTAATCAGTTTCGTCATCACGCCGCCCAGAGTTTCAATGCCCAGCGAGAGGGGCGTTACGTCTAACAACAGCACGTCTTTGACATCGCCGCCCAAAATACCGCCCTGAATTGCCGCGCCAACGGCGACCGCTTCGTCGGGATTAACGCCCTTGTTGGGTTCTTTCTTAAACAAGTCTTTAACAATCTGCTGCACCGCCGGAATACGGGTTGAGCCGCCGACAAGGATAACTTCGTCAATTTTATCGGCGGTAAGTCCCGCGTCTTTCAGCGCTTTAAGGCAGGGCTCTTTGGAACGCTCAAGAAGATCGGAAACCATTTGCTCAAATTTTGCCCTGGTCAGTGATTTTTGCAGATGTTTGGGTCCGCTCTGATCGGCGGTGATAAAGGGCAGGTTGATTTCGGTAGTCTGCATGGCGGAAAGCTCGATCTTCGCCTTTTCCGAGGCTTCCCGTAAACGCTGCAACGCCATTCTGTCATGACCCAGATCAATGCCGGTGTCGCTTTTAAATTCACCGATAAGCCATTCAAGTATTTTAAGGTCAAAATCATCGCCGCCCAGATGGGTGTCGCCGTTGGTGGACTTTACCTCAAAAACGCCGTCGCCCAGTTCCAGAATGGAAATGTCAAACGTGCCGCCGCCCAAATCGTACACGGCGATGGTCTTGTCTTTTTTCTGATCCTTGTTAAAACCAAAGGCGAGGGACGCCGCGGTCGGCTCGTTGATGATTCTCTTTACCTCAAGACCGGCAATTTTTCCCGCGTCCTTGGTCGCCTGACGCTGGGCGTCGTTGAAGTAAGCCGGCACGGTGATGACCGCTTCGGTAACCGTTTCGCCCAGATAGTCCTCGGCAGTCTGTTTCATTTTCTGCAAAATAAAAGCGGAGATTTCCTGCGGGGAATATTTTTTTCCGCCAATGTCAACGCGCACATCGTCGCCCTGTTCAACCACATGGTAGGGGACGCGCTTCATTTCGCTTGCAACCTCGGAGTAACGGCGGCCCATAAAACGCTTTATCGAATAGACAGTGTTCTCCGGGTTCGTGATCATCTGATTCTTGGCGGGCTGGCCGGAAATACGGTCGCCCTTGTTGGTAAAGCCAACGATGGAAGGCGTCGTTCTGCCCCCCTCTGAATTCTGAATGACTACCGGTTCGCCGCCCTCAAGAACGGCCACGCATGAGTTGGTAGTTCCCAGATCGATGCCAATTATTTTACCCATTTTTCTTTACTCCTTATATAAATATATCAAACTTGCAGGGAGTGGGGAATTCCTCACTCCGGCATAATAACCTTTACCTTTGCCGCCCGAATCACCCGGTCTTTCAGCGTATACCCTTTGACTAAATCTTCCTGAACGACCGGTTCCTTCACATCGGGGGATTTTTCCATCATCATCGCCTCGTGGCGGTTGGGATCAAACGGCTCCCCGGCGGAATTGAAGCGTTTCAGGCCCCATTTGGCTTCAAGCTGGCCCATCAGCCGTTTTTCAATCATGGTGATGCCGTCCAGCATGGCCTTTCCCGCCGGCAATTCGGCCAATTCCGCCGAAGCTTCCGCGGATTGAATCGCCCGTTGAAAATCGTCGATTACCGGAATGATGTCCAACAGCAAGGTCTGATTGGCAAATTCAATGGCGTTTTGCTTTTCCTGGTTCATCCGCTTGCGAAAATTCTCAAAATCGGCGGCTTTTCGCAGGAATTGGTCGCGAACTTCCGCCAGTTGAGCCTCCAATTCGGCGATTTTATCGTCCGAACCCGCCTCATCCTGCCAGTTTTCCCCCTGATCTTCGCCATTTTCCGCAAAATTCAGCGTTATCGCGTCTTTATCAGCGGAATCGCCGTCCACAGTGTTGCCATCAACACCGTTTTCAGCGGAATTCCGGGCTTTCCCCTCTCCGCCGTCTTCAGTTAAACCCGTACCGTCTGGAGAAACATGAGCCTCCGGAACCTCGCCGGGGGCATTTTCTTCTTTTTGCCGCATGGACATTTATCCTATCACTTTTAGTATTTACTCAAAAGTACTAAAATATGCCGCAAGGGTCAAGAAAAAAAGAAAGGAATTTGGCTTTCATTTGAAAAAAAACAGCCCTTATGGACACTCGCCTTCCAACCAACTATTATATGTTTAGGTTTCTATGTATCATCGGCGTATTACGGATGAAAAAAATAAAGAGAGCCTGTTCAGGCTCAACCGGAGTATTGGTATGAAAAAGATGGTGTACATCCTTCTGGTAACGGTATGCGCGGGAGCGGCTGTTGCCCAGACAAAACCCGCCGCTCCTGCTTCGACAGAGGCGCCGGCGGCCGCAGAACCGGAAAGAAAAGCAAACGCTATCGGGATGGATATGTTCCAACTGTTTAAGGGGTTTATCGCCAGCGACAATTCCCAGGACTTCTTTGCTTTTGATGTTTCTGCCGGATATGAGCGGCTTATCGCTCCCAACTTCAGTATTGGCGCTGACATAGACCTGTATTATTTTAGTCTTGGTGGTGGCGCCAACGGATTTTATTTCAGCCTTGCCGGCGAGGGACGTTATTATCCCATGTCGGAAAATTTTGAAAAATTATTTATCGGCACTACACTGGGTATTAATATACTGTCACTGGACGGATCAATCAAATCGGAAGACGGCGGTTTTATGGGCTTAATCACCTCGCTGAAGATGGGCTACAAAGTGATAATCGCCAAGAGTTTTTATCTGGAGCCGTCCCTTTCCTATGTTTTATCAAAGACCTCAATAATGGCGCTATTGGGCGGCATTCCGACGCCTCTGGGCTGGAATGGCGGTTTACGCTTTGGGTATACGTTCTGATTTTAGGAAATAAACGATGAAAAAAACAGCGGGTGTTTTGACGGTGATTCTGTTGTTTATGGCGCTATCTTCGTGCAATGGGTCTTTTATAGATCCGGGCATGGCGGACATGGCCGGATACGGCATAAATTACGGCGACAGCATCTTTGGCGGCGGTGGCGGCAGTGTTACATATACGATAAATGGAGTCACCCCTAATACTTCATACTATGTTGGACCAGGATGGTATATACTAGATGGTCAAGGTTTTAGTATGAGTGGTTATCACAAAAAACAAGGTACGTCTAATGCTGCCGGAAGTGTAACTGTTTCTTATGATATACTCAATGAGCTTGGCACTGTGTTGGTGGGACAAGAAGCAAACGTATGTTATGGAACTACAGAGTGGAATACGATAGATACTCGTTCAAAAAAGACCTATAAAATAACGAGTGCAGCTTATACGCTCAATGCTGCTACTGATTTTGAAACCAAGTAACCCCAAAGATGTGTGAAGCGCCATTCTTCTTAAGTTTATGATGTTATGTCAGTCACCTTTAACCCAGCGCTCAATGAGAAAACGTGACACTGAGCCGGGGCCGGGCAGCGTGGGCAGGGAGTCGCGGCTGAACCATCCGGCGTCTTCGATTTCAACGCCGTCGGGTTTGAGAGTGCCGGCAATATAGCGGGCCGAAAAGCCTGCCATGAGTGAATGGGGAAAAGGCCAGGGCTGCGAGGCGATGTACCGTATATCGCCTATTTCAATGCCGACCTCTTCGAGGGTTTCACGGGCGGCGGCTGTTTCAAGGTTTTCCCCCGCTTCGACAAAACCGGCGATAAGGCTGTATATGCCGGGGGCGAATTTTTTGTTGTGGGCAAGCAGAGCCTTCCCTTCATCGTTGGTTATAAGCGTGATAACCGCCGGGGCGATACGGGAGTATTCCACGCGTCCGCAGGCGGGGCAGAGACGGGCCAATTCAGCGGGATGATCGGTATTTTTGGCCCCGCATCTCCCGCAAAAAAGGGATTCCCGCCGCCATTGGGCAATGTGGAAAGCCTGCAATAGCCTGTTTACCGGGCCGGTTCCTTCTGTCAGGCTGACGGGAAGCGTAGAGAGTATCTGGCGTACCGGAATTGCCTGCCAGGATGGGGGCAAAGGGGTTTCAATTGAAACAGAAACACCGGAAATGGCATCACTGAAACCGCCGCCCTGGGTGCCGCCGGGAATGGTAAAAATATCTGAAGAAGGGAATTGGTCGGCATGGGCCAGCGGTATTTCCGGTTCCGGCGCGGCGGCGGATACCCCCGGAGGCAATAAAAGCGAGGTTCCCTGAAAGAAAAATACATAATTATTCAAAAGATTCTCCCAAAGAATTGACTTTTTTCCCCAAAAAATATAATACAATAGAGGGATAATGTATAGTAAACGAAGCAGATACAATTACCGAAGCTATATTCGCCGGAAACGGCTTATATTTTCCGTTGTAACGCTGGCTGTTATCGGCCTGGTTACCGCGGCGGTAATTCAGTTTACGGGGAAAATAAGGGGCGCGGCGCGGGGAGAGCGCACAGAAATCTTACAGTTCTGGGAAGCCGGTTCTTACAACGAGGTGTATGACCGGAGTCAGGCCGCCCTTGCCTCCCGCCCGCTGGACTATTTTTTGTTGACTATGCATGGGTTTTCCGCCTATCAGTTGGGCATTTCCCAGATTAACAGCCTGAATGCGGAGCGTTATTTTGATGATTGTATAAGGTCGCTGCGAAAAGCGTTACTGCTAAAAAATTCATTGAATGACGGACGGCTGTATTATGTTCTGGGAAAAGCTTACAACTACCGGGGCGAGAATTATGCCGATCTCTCGGTGAAATATCTTGAGAAGGCCGTGAGGCTGTCGTATAACGCCAGGGATATTCCCGAATATTTGGGTCTGGCTTATGCCGCGATTGGGGATTACCACAGCAGTGTAACGGCTTTTGCCGAAGCGCTGATGACGCAGGGTCAGGGGAAAAGCGGGTCATCGGATGAATGGTCGTCGGATGAAAGGCCTTCAGGCCTCCTGCTCCTTTCCATTGCGCGGTCCTATTTCGCCCTCGGTGAATTTGAACTGGCGCAGGCGTATCTGCAGCGTTGTATAGAGATTTCCCCGGATTCCCGGACTGTTCTTGCGGCGCGTCTGCTGTTATCGGAGGTTTTACAAAAGGCCGGCAACAGCAACGGGGCAAAGCAGCAGCTTATGGATATACTGGGAGAGGCGGGTGAAAATGCCGAGGCCCATTACCAGTTGGGGGAACTGTACGCCCTTCAGGGGGAAGCAACCCGCGCCCGCGCCGAATGGCGGTTGGCGCTCAATGCGGATCCGGCGCACCTCAAGGCGAGAACGAGGCTTTCAAGGTGAATCTAAAATATACGGAGGAATTATGTTTGGCAGTACTTCATCTGATCTGGGTATTGATTTAGGGACTTGTAACACCATTATCTATATTCGGAACAAGGGCATTGTCCTGAATGAGCCGTCCGTGGTGGCGGTTGAATTGGGAACAAAAAAAATTGTCGCGGTAGGGGCGGACGCGAAGCGTATGCTCTGCAAAACGCCGGGACATATCCGCACCATCAGGCCCCTGCGGGACGGCGTTATCGCCGATCTTGAATCCACTGAAAAAATGATTCGCTATTTTATTTCCCGCGTCCTGCCCCGTTACCGGTTTATAAAACCGCGAATGGTGGTAGGCATCCCGTCCTGTATAACCGAGGTTGAGCGCCGGGCGGTGGAAGAAAGCGCCTATAAAGCCGGGGCGCGGGAAGTCATTGTAATCGAGGAGAGTCTGGCGGCGGCGATTGGCGCGGACATTCCCATCAATGAACCGGCGGGCCACATGGTCTGCGACATTGGCGGCGGAACCACGGAAATATCGGTTATCTCGCTGGGGGGCATGGTGGTCACCAACGCCATCCGGCTGGGCGGCGATGAATTTGACGAGGCGATCATCAAATATGTCAGAATGGTTAACAACCTTATCATTGGGCAGCAGATGGCGGAACATCTCAAGATTGAGATTGGAAACGCCGTCCCCGATAAAAATATTGAAGAGGTTGAAGTAAAGGGAACCAACGCGACCAACGGCCTGCCCCAGCGTTTCAAAATCGGTTCCGATCAGATCAGGGAAGCCCTGCGGGATCCCATTAACCAGATCATTGACAATATTAAATCAACCCTGGGGCAGACGCCGCCTGAGCTTGCCGCCGATATTGTTGAACGGGGCATAGTGATGACCGGCGGCGGCTCGCTGCTGAAAGGCTTGGACAAATTGATCGCCGCAGAAACCGGCGTTCCGGTGTTTATCGCCGAACATCCGCTGGACTGCGTAGCGCTGGGGGCGGGCAAGTATTTTGATTATACCAGGGGCGCCGACAGCTCAAAAAATATTTATGACAGCCTGAACGGGTAAGGTATGAAGAAGAGGAGGTGGACGCCCAAAAACCGTTTGCCAATGGAACTGTACGTTTTTTCGGCGCTCATGGCGATTTCATTTTCCCTGCTTCTTTTTTCCACGCGCAGCCTGATTATGAATGTTCGTGACGCGGGTTTGTCTGTTTTTTCCGGCGTGCGCGGCAGGGTGGACGATGTTTCTTCGGTGGTTGCCCAGACAATTCTTTCCGTGCAGGAAATTGCGAAACTCAAGACGGAGAACAGCGAACTGCGGGAACGCGTCGCCCGCTATGAGCGGCTTGAGCGGAGCGCGGCGGAGATAAATCAGGAAAATATCCGCCTAAAAGAACAGCTTGACTTCTCGCAGGGTTTAACCTATCGCCATATACCCTCCAAACTTATCGGCAGAGACCCGGATAACCTCTATTCCGCCCTGGTGATTAACAAGGGGAGCCGCGCGGGAGTCGCGCGGGATATGGCGGTTATTGCCTGGCAGGGGGGCAGTCAGGCGCTGGTGGGCAAGGTTATTCAGGTAAGGGCTTTTGAAAGCCTGGTAATGCCCCTGTACGATTCCAGCCTGCTGGTCGCTTCCCGTTTTGCCACTTCCCGTTATGAGGGCATTGTCGAGGGGCAGGGCAATCCTGACTTGCCCATGAGGATGCGATTTATCTCCAAAAGGGCCAGGGACATGATAAGCCAGGGCGATCTGGTCGTTTCCAGCGGTATGGGCGGAGTGTACCCGCCGGATATAAATATAGGCAGGATAAGCAGTGTATCCTACCATGAGTATGAAATTTCAATGGAAGCGGAACTGGAACCGCTGATTGATTTTTCCCGCCTTGAATATGTATTCGTAATAGAAGAAAAAGACAACGATGATTAAAAACATTATTTGGACTGTTATTTTTAGCCTGGTAGCGGCTATTCTCCAATCGACGCTGCTTTCCCACTTTGCCCTGTACCGCGCCGTTCCGGATATCGCCCTGGGGATCATGGTCTATTCCGCTTATGTCAACGGCACCATGACCGGGCAGCTTTCCGGTTTCTTTTACGGGATAGCGCTTGACTTGCTTTCCGCCGCCCCTCTGGGCCTCAACGCCTTTGTCCGCACGATTATTGGCGCGCTGACGGGCCTGATGAAAGGAACATTTTTTCTGGATGTTTTTCTGCTTCCCATGTTCCTGTGCGCCTCCGCGACTCTGATGAAGGCGCTGATCCTCTTTTTGCTGAGTCTGTTGATGGGCGGCATAATTCAGGCTTATCCGCTTGCCGCCCCCCTTCTGTGGGCGGAACTGGCTTTGAACACCTTTATCGCGCCGTTCCTCTTTGCCCTGCTCAAGCGGTTCAGCTCCCTGCTTACCACAGAAAGAGGAGGCGCAATGTGACGCCTTCTTTTAACAACGATTCCCGGCAGGGCGATTCGGAGATCCGTATCAACCTTCTGCGGGTTCTTTTCCTTGCGTTGTTTTGCGTCTACGGCCTGCGCCTGTTCAATATGCAGATACTTTCCGGCGAACAGTACCGTTCCCACGCCCAGGACATCTCACGCCGCACGGAAATACTGCCGTCCCAGCGGGGGGAGATTTATGACCGCAGTTACACCAACGCGCTGGTGCTGAACGCCGATTCCTTTGCGGTCAGCATTGTTCCCGGCGAGGTTCCCCGCGGCGAAATACCGGAATTGATAGCCAATGTCGCGGCGATTCTGGAAATTTCCTCAGACGAGATAGAGTCAAAAATACCTCCCCGTTACTATCACCTGTATCAGCCGGTGGAAATAGCGGTCAACGTCCCTTACCGGTTGATAGCCGCCCTTGCCGAACGGAAAGATTCCCTGCCGGGCGTTTCGTGGAACAGCAAACCGGTGCGGAACTACGTTAATATGGGGAGCCTTTCCCACATTGTAGGATATGTCGGCGACATAACCAGAGATGAATTGACCCAACTGTACAACCAGGGTTACCACCAGGGAGATGTAATCGGCAAAACGGGGATAGAGCGCCAGTATGACGATCTGCTGAAAGGAAAGGAAGGCAGAGAAACAAGAACGGTCGATGTGCGGGGCAAGAGGGTTTCCGGCCAGGGGGAGCGTGTTCCTCCTGAAATGGGAAAAAATCTGGTGCTGACCATTGACCGGCGGATTCAAACGCTGGTTGAACAGGCTCTGGGAGAGCGGATCGGCGCCGCGGTGGTGATACGGCCCGCCACGGGAGAAATACTTGCCATGGTTTCATATCCATGGTTCGACCCCAATATTTTTACCAGAGGGGAACGTTATGTGTATCAAGCCCTGGTCAATGATCCCAACAAACCTTTCATCAACAGGGTCATACAGTCAAGTTACCCTCCCGCCTCAACGTTTAAGGTGATAATGACCACGGGAATACTGGCGGAAAACGCCTTTCCCGTTGACCGGTTGGTAGACTGTCCCGGTGAAATTGAATACGGTAACAGACAGTGGCGCTGCCATATACGCAAGCCCGGCCACGGACGGATGAACCTGCACCGGGCAATGGCCCAATCTTGCGATATTTACTATTGGCAGGTAGGGCGCGACGCCCTGGGAGCGGAACGGATCGTCTCGTACGCCAAAGATTACGGTTTTGGAGCGATAACCGGCATAGATCTTCCCGGCGAAATAGAGGGTTTTGTTCCCACCCCCCAGTGGAAAAACCGGCGTTTCCATGAAAAATGGCTGGGCGGCGATACCATGAATATGTCCATTGGACAGGGTTATACTCTGGTAACGCCGCTTCAGATGGCCAATATGATATGCATGACCGTGAATAACGGCAAGGTATACAAACCCTATATCCTCAAAGAGGTGAGAGACCCGGTCTCAGGGGCGATAGAACACCAGACGGCGCCGGAACTGCTCCATAAAAGCGATATTGATCCCAAAATTTTTGAGGCCGTCCGGCGGGATATGCGGGGGGTAATCAGCGAAGGAACCGCCCGCTTTCCCCTGAATATTAAAACCGTTGAAATTGCCGGCAAGACGGGAACCGGCGAGGTGGGCCTGCAGGACCACTGGCATTCCTGGTTTGCCGCCTACGCGCCCTATATAACCGATAATCCCGAAGAGCAGATTGTCGTGGCGATTATTGTGGAAGCGGTCAATAAATGGGAGTGGTGGGCACCCTACGCGTCGGCAATTATTTTTCAGGGAATTTTCGCGAATCAAGACTGCGATGAGGCGGTGCAGAGTCTGGGTCTGAGTTACATGATGCCGGTACAGGGGCGCAGGGAATGAAACCGAAAGACATACTTGAAATTGACTTTTTTATGCTCATGCCGGTGATAGCGCTTATAGTGCTGGGCATATTGTTCATTTATTCATCGGGAACAAGTTCTACCAGCGCTCTGGCTTCCACTGAATATATACGCCAAATTATATGGGCTTCTATCGGCCTGATCGCCGCTCTGGCGCTGGCCCTGCTCAATTACCGCCGTTCTTACGATATCGCGCTGTACCTGTACCTTATCATCCTAGTCCCCCTGTTGTACACCTGTGTTTTTGGCCGGGTGGTTCACGGAACCCGCTGGCTGAGATTCGGTATCTTTGGCATTCAGGCGTCGGAATTCGCGAAAATTTCCACCATTATTTTTTTGGCCCGTTACCTGACGGACACGCGGCTGAGCGGAAATATTTTTGGCCGTTTTTTAACATCCTGCTTTATCGTGCTTGTTCCCATGGGCATCGTGCTTATCCAGCCGGACCTGGGCACCTCGCTGGTATTTATTCCAATTCTGCTCTGCATGACTTTTGTCGCCGGTATATCAACGCGCTACATATTCTTTTTAATTTTCTGTATCTTGCTCACCGGCCTTTTAACGGTTCTTCCGCTCTGGCAGGCCTATATTCTGCGGAAATCCCTGCCCGCCATCGTCATGCTGACCAATTTCCGCCTTATCATTATAACCATCCTTGCCCTGACCCTTATCATGGCCATTACCCTGTTTGGTTATCTGAAATACCGAAAGCGGTATTTTTACTGGCTGCTTTATTTTATCGCGATTATTGTTTTGTCGCTGGGCGCTTCCTATGCCGCGCGCAGGGTGTTAAAAAATTACCAGATTATGCGGCTGATTGTGTTCCTTGACCCCAATGTAGACCCGCGGGGCGCGGGCTGGAACATTATCCAGTCCGTTACCGCCATCGGCGCGGGCGGCTTTACCGGCAAAGGGTATTTACAGGGCACCCAGAGTCATTACCGTTTTCTCCCCGAGCAGAGCACCGATTTTATTTTCTCAATATTTTCCGAGGAGGCGGGATTTATCGGCGGGATTATGGTCTTTATCCTGTTTCTGATCATCTGTCTGCGTCTTTTGCACATTATAAAAATAACGACCGACCCCTTTGCCGCGTATATCTGCGCCGGGCTGGTCGGCGTATACAGTTTTCACTTTCTGATTAACGTCGGTATGACTATGGGCATTATGCCGATTACCGGCATCCCCCTGCTGTTTATGTCGTACGGGGGTTCCTCTTTGATTTCGGCAATGGTGGGAATAGGGCTGGCCATGAGCATATATGTCAGAAGGTATAACCATTAATACCGGGTATGTTGATCCCGTTAATGATTTGGGGGCGCTTCTGTTGGGGGTGGAAAAACCCGCCCGCTATTGCGGCGGTGAATACGGCCGCCTCGCTCAAAGGGACGCTCCCCTGCAAACCCTTATCGCTTTTCCCGACCTCTACGAAATAGGGATGTCCAATCAGGCCCTGCGGATAATTTACAACGGCCTCAACCGGATTCCCGGTATTTCCTGCGACCGGGCCTTTGCCCCCGCGCCGGACTTTGAACAGTTACTCCGCGGCCGGGGCCTGCCGCTGTACGGCCTGGATACCGGCGTCAGCCTCAAGAACCTCGACCTCCTGCTGTTTACCCTGGGTTACGAGCTGGGAATTTCCGGCATTCTTGCCATGCTTGACGTTTCCGGCATTCCCCTGCGCTCGGACCGGCGCGGCGAAACCGATCCTCTGGTATTAGCCGGAGGGCCCGCCGTGTCCAATCCCCTGCCCTACAGCGCCTTTATTGACGCTTTCTGGATAGGCGAGGCGGAAGCGGGTTTTTTTGATTTGATACAAGAATTATTAACAATAAAACAAAACGGCGGGAATCGCGCCGCAATGTTTGAACATATAAAAAAACATCCTCATATATGGGTGAAAGGAAAAGAACGGGCTGTCCGCGCTGTGGATGTAAGTTTTGCTGGGCGGGGAGCGGAGGGAAGTAACCAAGAAGAATTTTTAACCACGGAGGACACGGAGTTTCACGGAGGAAGAGAAGATTTTCGTATCAAAACTCCGTGTAACTCCGTGGTTAATTCTTCTTTTGCGGTATACCCTATCCCCAGCATGAAGACTGTGCAGCACCACGGCATACTTGAAATTATGCGGGGCTGTCCCAACGGCTGCCGTTTTTGCCACGCGGGGTACTGGTATCGCCCGATGCGGCAGAAAACGCGGGAAGCCCTCGTTCGTGAAGCGGCGGCTTTTATCACCCGGGGCGGTTACCGCGAGATAAGCCTTTCCTCGCTTTCCAGCGGGGACTACGCGGGTATTGGCGAACTTGTCGATATTTTGAATCGGCGTTTTTCCGGCAGGCACGTTTCATTTCAACTGCCCTCGCTGCGGGTATCAACCTTTGCCCTTTCCCTGCTGGAAAAAATTTCCCAAACGCGCAAGAGCGGTCTGACCTTTGCCATTGAAACCCCCCGCGAATTCTGGCAGATGGCAATCAATAAACAGGTAACGGAAAATTCGGTCGTGGAAATTCTGCGGGAAGCGAAACGAAACGGCTGGCGCGGGGCAAAGTTTTATTTTATGATCGGCCTGCCGGTCCCCCCGCCGCCGGAGGAGGCCGGAGGGGCATATTCCGAAGAAATTGAAATTGTTAATTTTATTATCGCTGTCGCCCGCAAGACCGCCATGCACTTTAATGTCAACGTGGGAATATTTGTGCCCAAGCCCCATACGCCCTACCAGTGGGCGCGGCAGATTGACAGCGAAAGCGCCGCCGCGAAACTGGAATTTATCCGCTCGCGGCTAAAACCTCTGGGCCACAAGGTCAGCGTTTCCGATCCTCTGGTGTCAATGCTGGAGGGTATCCTGAGCCGGGGAGACGAGCGCGCGGGGGATTTGCTTGAGCAGGCGTTCCGCGCGGGGAGCAGGCTTGACGCGTGGCAGGAATTTATTGTCAAAGATGTCTGGCGGGATATACTGGAACATAACGTGGCGCTTACCGGCGAATTTCTCGCCAAAAAAAATGTTGAGAGCCCACTGCCCTGGCAGCCGGTAGCTTCCGGCGTTTCACCGGCGTATCTGCGCAGAGAATTTGAAAAATCCCTCCGGGGCGATATGACCCACCCGTGCGCGGAAGACTGCGTCGCGCCCTGCGGCGTTTGCAATCGTGACGCAGGCATTATGCGTAATGAAATTGAAAAGCCTTCCGGCGCGGAAAGCCCCGAACTTTTACCTGAGCCGGAAAACGCCGTGAAAAGCGATCCCGCGATCTGGCGGCTTCTGTTCAGTTTTACCAAAGAGGGCAGCGCCGTCTTTCACGGGCATTTAAGCCTGGTCGAAATTTTTTCGATGGCGATGGGCCGCGCCGGTCTGGACGTGATCTACACCCAGGGCTTTAACCCTTTGGTAAAACTGGAAATTGTTTCCCCCCTGTCCATCGGAATTGCCGCCGGCGCGGAAATGGCTGCCGTAGACTTCTCCCATGAATTTTCCCCGGATGAATTTACGGAAAAAATGAACGCCGCCCTGATTGAAGGCATAAGGGTTAACCGGGCGGAGATTTACCACATCCCCGCAGGCAGTAAAAAACATTCGCTTTCCTCCCTGCTCTGGGGTTTTGGCTACGCCGATCCGGACGGTGAAACGGCGTATGTTCCGGCATCGGAAGAAAAAGCCTATCGTGAAAAACGCCTGGGCGCGGAGGGCGCGAGGGCGGCGGTTTTTTCACTGCGCCGCGGTTGTGTGCTGGCAAAAAACATCATCGCCGATGATCCGCAGCAGCCCTGGGCCTCATATTTTGACGTGTACCGGCATTTGTATACTAAACTTGATCAAAATTACACTAATCCGTAAAAATACAGACTCGTCTCCGATCATTGTCCATTCCTTACGGCACAAAGGCCATTATCATTAGTCTCGACAAGGGAGGTATAATGCGCTATATTAAGAGAAGAAGGAGATCGGATATGCCGCTTGAACACTTTAACCGCATAACCAATGACCCCGGTATAATGGGCGGCAAACCCTGTATTCGGGGTATGCGCCTGACGGTGGGCAGAATACTCTCCCAGATTGGCGCGGGGGAAACGATTGAAGAACTGCTGGTTGATTATCCCTACCTTGAACGAGAGGACATTCTGCAATCCCTGCAATACGCCGCTTGGCTTGCCGAGGGCCGTGAAGTTGCGTTTACTTGATAACGACTCCTTATTATGAAAATTATTGTTGATGTTAATCTTGCTGTTCGTTGGGCGAATATGCTTTCCAGCCGGGGAATTGAGGCCGTCCATTGGATCACAATCGGCGCAGCCAACACACAAGACGTTGAAATTATGTCCTATGCCCGGCAAAACGGTTATTCTGTCTTTACCAATGATCTTGATTTTAGCGCTATTCTGGTTTCTACCCGCGCCACTGGCCCCAGTGTTATCCAAATTCGCGCCGAAGATACCCGCCCCGAGGCACATCTTGATCGGGTAGCCGAAGCCCTTATCAAATATTCTGCCGCTATTGAACAAGGTACGATAATTACTATTGACCCTCATAAAACCCGTATGCATATTCTTCCCTTTGCGCTTCCTGAAAAGCAGGAATAGGGATAGGAACAAATTTACACCTAATGACACTACGGAATTTTGGTGTCTGGCACTTGTGCGTGTCCAGAACAACCCTGGGCTTCGTATTTTGATGTTTACCGGCATCTATACTAGATTACGAATGAAAGCAAAACCTTTCGAATCGGTGTCACTATGAGCATTAACTTTAGAAGAATATAACCACGGAGTACACGGAGTACCACGGAGTTTTGGTACGAAAACCATCTTTTCCTCCGTGAAACTCCGTGTACTCCGTGGTAAAAAATTCTTCTTGGACAACCCTGAGCGCACCGCGGTAGCAATCACCTTTTACGCCGTGCCCATGACGTATACCAGAACATTGTACAGGGCATGGCCAAACGCTATGCCGTGCAGGGAACGGAAGCGTAAAAAAATAAAAGCAAGCACGACGCCGGAAAGAACCGCATTCAGAAAACCCCAGGGGCCTTCGTACATATGGCACAGCGAAAACAACACCACCGATACCAGAACCGCGCGGTGGGGGCCAAGCCCCATTTCTTCCCGCTTTGTCAGCAGGTAAAACCGGAAAAAACTCTCCTCAAGGTAAGCGGTGCTGATACAGGAAATAATCAATATGATCCATGGGATAAACCCCGGAGGAGGCAAAAACCGGGAACCGGAAGGGATTTCGTCAAAATGGCGTGAAGCTATTGAGATGGTCAGGCCGATAAATATAAGAGCGGGAGGAGTCATGACAGCGGGAATAAGATCCCTTCTCCCCGGAAGGGTAATGCCCCATTCTTTTAAACTTTTCACCTTGAGCAGGAGATACCAGACAAGGGCCAGTGAGGGGATATTGTACAAAAAAATCCGGGCAGTTTCGGAAATAGTCGAAAATTCTACGGGATTTTCCACCGCTTCCCCCGACAACATGGTTCCGGTTGAAATACGGAAAAAAAGAACGGCATACAGTATCAACGGTTCGATAAATGTGTTCATACGAGGCTTTCCCAATTACAGAATATTCACTATAATTATAGTGACGAGGTAGAATTTTGACTATACTGGTTATAGCGGTAATAGTGCTTGGTTTGCTTTTTTTTGTGGTTTCCCGTTCAAAAAAAGAAGGGAAGGCAAGCTGGGTACAGTTCTTTGTTAAAGGCAGGGAAGCGGGTTTTTCCTTCAAAGAAATAGAAATGCTCCGTCATCTTGCCATTCAATGCAGCCTTGAATTCCCCAATACCCTTTTTGAGTCCCAAAGCCAGCTTGACAAGTGTATCCATTCACTGGTCCGGAGCATTAAAATGTCCGACGAAACCGAGGAACGGGGAGCCCAGGATTTTCTTTCCAAACTTTACGACTACCGTAAAAAAATCGAAATCGACAAATCCACCATAAAAAACAGCATTTCCAACTCCCGTCACATAAGCGAAGGCCAGATCTTGCGGGTTCTCGTTACCGGAAGCGGGGTTTTCAGGTCCCAGGTTATAAAAAATACCAACGAATATATGACCATCTCCCGTCCGGTAAATAAAAAGAATCCTTCCAATATGCCCTGGGCAGGAACGCAAATTTCCGTTTACTTCTGGAGGGCGGACGACGCGGGTTATGTATTTGATTCAGAAGTGCTGGATGAAGTTTATTCATTGGGGTATCCCGCGCTTAAAATAACGCAGGGTGAGTCGCTCTTTAGAACCCAGAAACGTAAATCCGTCAGGACAAAATTGCATAAAGCGGCTTTTCTTTACCCTGTTCCGGCCCATGAACCGCCGCACCAAATAGCGATTGATCCGGGCCTGAAATGTTTTCTGGAAGATATATCCGATACCGGCTGCGCGGTTACCGTAGGCGGCAAGGCTGATCCGGGTTTAAGGGTTAAGGTTCAGTTTGCGCTGAATAATGCCGCTGTGTGTATGACCGGTACTGTCCGTTCAACAGAATTCAAGGAAGACGCCAACCGCTCAACTCTGCACATAGAAGCGGAGACCCTTCCCATAGAAATACGGAATCATATTTTGGGTGAAGTATTCGGCATGATGCCGGATGAAGACGAGGATGAATTGCCATTCCGTGTTCTGGACGGCGAAATGCCGGGTCCCGGTACGGACAGCGGTTCTGAAAACGCCGAACCGGGCGGCAAACTGTCCGCGAATTCGGACGGCGACATAACCAGCAGCGTGACTGTCAGCACGGCCAGTCCGCAAAGCGCGGCAAATGGCGGCTAACAACCCCCGTTCACTATGACGGAAAACGTAAAAATAAGCCCGGTGTTGGGCGCGGCCTGCGGCGCGGCTGCGGCTTATTACTGCCTGTTCCCCCTGTACCGTTCCGAAATAATTACCATTAACGCGCTGCTGGCGCTTCTTTTTATCCCCGCGGCGGTTCTGTGCTTTTTCAGGGTGTTGGTTTCCTGGCCCCTTATGGGGGATATCAAACCACAAACATTGCGGGTTTTACGCCTAACGCCCATAATCCTTACCGCTTTTACGGCCGGTTTGCCGCTGGGCATCGGCGCCGGGGCGCAGGCCGCGCAAAAGATCAGTTTTGGAATCCCTGAAAATGACGTACAGGGAATTTCCGGCGTTTTGCTTGACGACCCCCGGCTGGTCTCCGGCGGCAGGGCAATGACGACGCTTTCAATCAGAATGGTTACCGGCGCCGGAAACGCAAGGGTCGGAACACGCGGGGAAATAACGGTTTTTTTCCCGGAAGAAAGCGCCGAACGCTTGCGGGAATTCGGCAGGGGAACGGAAGTTTTTGCCGAGGGAACTTTACGCAAAGGCGGCGGCAATGCCGACGGCGCTTATCTGTTTGCCGCCGAATCGCTGCACATTACCAAACAGGCGCCACCCCTTGAACATTTCCGCACCGGACTCAGGGCGGGTCTTACGCGGCGCTTTACCCAGCCCCCCGCCGGCAATCCTTCATGGGGCGGCCTTGCCCTGGCCCTGCTTTTGGGTATACGCGACAATCTTGACGCGGGCATTGCCGTACAGTACCGCGACGCGGGCTGTTCGCATATCCTTGCCCTTTCCGGCATGCATCTTGCCGTGCTGGTCGCGCTGATTTCATTCTTACTGAGAAGAATACTGGGACTGAGGCTTTCAGCGGTCTGCGGCGCTGTTCTTATTCTTGCCTACTGTTATATCGTCGGCCCGCTGCCCAGTTTGAACCGCGCGGCCCTTATGTATCTGGTGGGCGTCCTGGCTGTGCTTGGCATGCTCAAACGGGAAGCGCTTTCACTGTTGTGTATAGCCTTTCTGATTCAGTTAGTCATTACGCCCAAAGCGGGGCTTTCCCTGTCGTTCATCCTTTCATACCTGGCCCTTGCGGGGATTCTGATCATCGGTGAATCGCTTAACAGTATTTTCAAAGGCAAAGCGCCCGCCGCGCTTCTCTTGTCCCTTTCCGCCTCGCTGGGGGCTTTCATCGCCACCGCCGGGGTAACGGCATGGTTTTTCGGCATCCTGCGTCCGGTGGGCATAATAGCCAGTCTGATATTGACCCCGCTGACCACGGTATTCATGATCGGATCGATGGTATGGCTCGCCATCAATCTGGCGCTGCCCGCGCTTTCGCCTTTACTGAGTTATCCCCTTTCACTGCTGTACCGGCTTATGGACAGAACGGCTTTTTTCGCGGCGCTGACGCCCGGCATCAAAGGGCAGCCCTGGCTGATTATATCATTGTCGCTGTTAAGCATGGCAGTGATACTCTGGTTTGAATACCGCCGCCGTTTGGCGGCAGACCGCCTGGAACCTTTCGCCTGATGGAACTTAATTATAATTCGGCGGCTGAATTGCGGGCCTTTCTTGATCGGAATGGCCTGGGCATGAGAAAAAAATTCGGGCAGAATTTTTTAATCAATCCCTCCGCGCGGGAAGCCCTTGTCCGCGCTCTGGAAGCGGGGGCGGGAGACGCTGTTTGGGAAATCGGTCCCGGACTGGGGGCAATGACATCACTGCTGCTTGAAAAGGGTTTTTCTGTCCGCGCCTTTGAAGTCGATCCGGGTTTCACGCGGGCGCTGAAAGAAATCTTTGCCGATAACGCGGGCTTTACCCTGGTTGAAGGGGATGTATTAAAGACATGGACTGCCGAGCCTTCCGCGCCGTACCTTTTGGGGAACCTCCCCTACAATATCGCCGCGACATTGCTGGCCGGTTTTATTGAGCAGCGGCGTTTTTTCAAACGGATCGTCGTCACCGTTCAGCGCGAAGTCGCCCTGCGTATGGCCGCCGCTCCCGGCTGCGCCGATTATTCTTCTTTTTCGGTTGTCTGCGCGTCGGCATACCATGTAAAACCTTTGATGATTATTAAAAGCGCTTCTTTTTATCCCCGGCCCAATGTGGATTCACAAGCCGTCCTGCTGGACCTGCGGGAGGACGCCGCCCGTATTTTGCCCGCCTGTTTTTATCCACTGGTACGGCGGCTTTTTTCATCACGGAGAAAAACGATAAAAAACAATCTGGCCGGTTTCTTTAACTCCGGACAGGGCGCAACGGCGCTTGAAGCGCTGGAAAAAAGCGCCCTTGACGGCAATAAACGGGCAGAAGACCTTACCCTTGAGGAATTCACGGCACTTGCAAAAACAATAGAAGATATGGAATTATTATAATGAATGTCAATCGCCGAAAATATTGAAGCAATAGAAGAACGTATTGTTCAAGCCTGTCTGCGCTGCGGCAGAAAACGGGAAGAAATAACCCTTATGGGCGTAACCAAGTTTCAGCCTGTGGAAGCGGTTGATGAGGCGTGGAAAGCGGGTTTACGCTGTTTTGGGGAAAGCAGGGTGCAGGAAACCGCCGCCAAGTTTGAAAATTTCAGGGAAGAACATCCGGATACGGAACTGCATCTGATTGGCGCCCTGCAGCGGAACAAGGCAAAACTTGCCGCCTCATTGTTTGATTGCGTTGATTGTGTGGACAGGGAATCGCTTGCGGCGGAGCTGGCAAAACATACGGCGGCCCGCGGGAATCCTTTGCCGCTGCTGCTGGAATTCCGCACCGGGGAAGATTCAAAAAGCGGCTTTACCGGCCTTGATGATCTTTTCAGGACAGTTGAGCTGATCCTTTCCTGTCCTTCGTTAAGCGTCCGGGGTCTGATGACTATAGCGCCTAACACCCGTGAGGATAAAGTTGTGCGCGCCGCTTTCAGGCGGCTGGTAGAAGTACGGCAGGAACTGGAACGGCGCTTCCCTGCTGCAGGCCGACCGGCTGAAAGCCGGAATTGGTCCTGCCTTTCAATGGGAATGTCCGGCGATTTTGAAACGGCCATTGAAGAAGGATCAACCCTGGTGCGCATTGGCAGCGCCATTTTTGGAGAGAGAATTTGAATCCGGAGAAAAAAATAATAGTATTGTTTCTTCTGATGACAGTTTTCGTTCTTAACATTTCAGCACAGACAAAAAACACCCAGGAATCATTTGATACAGCCAATTTTCCCCAATGGGCAAAGGATATGCGCCGTTGGGAGATAGTTGCTTTTGGCTCAATCCCGTTTACCATGTTTTTTACTACTTTCAGCATGGATATGCGCCGATGGTCCGACGCCAACGGCATGAATATGAGCGAAGCGGGAAGACGCTACGCTCCCTGGCCATTAAAAAGCGCCGGAGCTGATCTTATGGACAGCCATGATTTTGAGAAGGTTTTAAAAATTGCCGCCTGTGTATCTGTGGGTATTGCATTTACCGATCTCGTTATTGTTAAGATAAAACGGTACAAGGCGCGGAAAAAAGCGGAATCCCTGCCTGTCGGCACTACCATTATTAACCGTAAACCCTGGCCTGAAGAAGAACCCGCGGATCAGGACGGTAATGACACGGAGGAGGATGGGGCCGGGCCGGGCGCCCCGAAATCACCTTCTCCCGAAAAACCCTGATGCCTTCATTTAACCATACCGTTACCGGTATTCTTCCCGCCGGCGGGACGCGCCTGGACCGCTACATTGCGGAAAATCTGGGCCTGCTTTCCCGTTCACAGATCAAAGCGCGGGAGTTAAAAGCCGCCATTAACGGCAAAGAGGCAAAAATTTCCCACACGGTAAAAAACGGCGACACGCTCGCGTTGGTCTGGAAAGAGGCGGAGCCGCTTAATATCATTCCCGAAAACATACCGCTTGACATTATCTATGAGGACGCGCGGGCTGTAGTAATCAACAAAGCCCAGGGAATGGTGGTTCATCCCGGCGCGGGAAACCGGCGCGGAACTCTCGCCAACGCCCTCTATTACCGCAGGCTTGAACGGAGCGGCTTTCCCGTCACGGAACCCGGCACGGGCGGACTCCGGCCCGGCATAGTACACCGGCTCGACAAAGAAACATCAGGCGTAATTATCGCCGCTTACGATGACGATGCCTTGGCCTTTCTCGCCGGGCAGTTCAAATCAAGAAGCGTACGAAAAACCTACATCGCCATTGTTAACGGAATTCCCAAAGAAAAAAAAGGGCGCATAGAAACTTTTATCGCCCGCGATCCCAAAGACCGCAAGCGTTTTACCATAGCCGCGCGGGGCAGGCTTGCGCTCACTTATTACTCGGTTATAAAAACATGGCGGACACATTCGCTGGTTTTGCTGCGGCCCAAAACAGGGCGGACGCACCAACTCCGTGTTCATCTGCGTTACCTCGGCCATCCCATCACCGGCGATCCCCTGTACGGCGTCGCCGACGCTCTTTTCCCACAGGCAAGCCTGATGCTCCACGCAAAGAGCCTCGCGATTATTTTACCGGGTGAAGATACACAGCGGGTTTTCAAAGCGCCTCTGCCGGAACGTTTTACCGCTATGATCCGCAGCCTGAATGATGGGGAGGTGCAGAATGAATATTAAAAGAATTTTCACCACGGAGTACACGGAGTTTCACGGAGGAATGAAGATTTTCGTATCAAAACTCCGTGGTACTCCGTGTACTCCGTGGTTATATTCTTCTTAAGCTAGGAGAAAAAGCATGACTGAACAGGAAAAACCTTTTGTCCTCAACGAGACCGAAGATTTTGCCGTGGTTTATAAGCCGCCCCGTATGCACAGCGTTCCGCTCAAAAACAGCGGCGGCAACACATTGCTTGAATGGTACGCGGCGGTTTTTCCCCCTGTCATGGAACTTTCCAACAGAGAGGGAGGGATGCTGCACCGGCTTGATTTTGAAACCCAAGGCCTGGTTCTCTTTGCAAAGAATCAATCGTCGCTGGATCATTTATTGAAACTACAGGATGAAGGAAATTTTATTAAAGAGTACAGCGCGGTCTGCCACAAGAACAGCGCCCTACCCTCCTCCTTCCCAAATCCGCCTTTTAACTTTTCGTTAGCTGAATTTTCAAAACAGACAGAATGCGCCGTTGAAAGTTTTTTTCGCCCCTTCGGCCCCGGCAGAAAACAGGTTCGTCCGGTAACGGACGCTTGTGGCAAAGGACAAAAAAATGCCCATAAGGAAATCGCCCAAGATCAGGGCGGCTATTACCGGACTAAAATTATCAGTGTCACCGAAGACGAATATTATACTTTTACCATAAGGCTGAAACGGGGATTCCGTCATCAGATACGCTGCCATCTTGCCTGGATAGGCTGTCCGGTGCTCAACGATCCGCTGTATGGGCAGCGGCCCGTAAACGGCTTTCTTGCCCTCCGGTCAAACGGGCTTATGTTTACCGATCCCCGCGGCGGCAAACCCCGTGAATACCGTACAGAACCGCTTGAAATACCGCCAAATCCTATGTAAAAATTAAATATGAAATCATTTGCCGACATACTTCATCCTGACGCTTCGGTTTATTTTGTCGGCATAAAAGGGACGGGAGTTTGCGCCCTTGCCGAATTGTTTCACAACAGGGGAGTAAAAACCGGCGGTTCCGATACGCCTGAAATTTTCTATACCGACGCAATCCTGAAAGACCTTGATATACCCTATTATGAAACGTTTGATCCGGCCCATATTACCGATAATATTGATATGGTGATTCATTCCGCCGCCTACAGCGAAGAAAATAACGCGGAACTTGCCGAGGCCGGGCGGAAATCCATCCCCCGTGTCAGCTATCCCGACGCTCTGGGCGCGTATTCCGCCGAATTTGATTCAGCCGGCATTGCCGGAGTTCACGGCAAAACTACTACCACCGCGATGAGCGGCTGCCTGATACAGGGCCTCGGCATTCCGGCGCAGGTTCTCGTGGGCAGCGCCGTGGCGAATTTCAAGGGAAGATCAACCATCGCGCCGGGAAACAAATATTTCATCGCGGAAACCTGCGAATACCGCAAACATTTTCTCGCGTTCCACCCGCGGCGGATTGTTCTGACCGCGGTGGAAAGCGACCATCAGGATTTTTTCCCCACCTATCAATCGATTCGCGACGCCTTTATTGAATATTGCCGCCTGATTCCCCCCGGCGGGGAGTTGATTTACTGCGCCGATGATTCCGGAGCCGGCGAAGTCGCCCGCGTCATTGAAGGGGAAAACCGGGGCGTTGTCTTGATACCCTACGGTTTTACCGCTGAAGGCGATTACCGCGTCGGCTCTTATCGCGTTGAAAATGACCGGGCGCTGTTCACGGTTGGGGCTTTTCCCGAAGAACTGCGCCTGCGCGTTCCCGGCCGCCACCAGGCCCTGAACGCGGCAGCCGCCCTTGCCCTTGCTTCCGTTCTGGTAAAAAAGGAATGCGGCGGCTGGGACGAATCCCGGCGGCTTGCCGCCCAAAAAGCGCTGGAAGAATTCAGCGGCTCAAAACGGCGTTCGGAAATTATCGGCAGCGCGGGTGGCATCATTTTCATGGACGATTACGGCCATCATCCCACGGCAATTACAACAACTTTGGAAGGCATCAGAAACTTTTATCCTTCCCGGCGGCTGATCGTAAGTTTTATGTCCCATACCTATACCAGAACCGCCGCGTTACTCGATGAATTTGCGGTGTCCCTTGCCGCCGCCGATGTGCTGTTTCTGCACAAGATATACGCTTCCGCGCGGGAACAGTTTAACGGCAAAATAAGCGGGGAAAGTATTTATGAAAAAGTAAACGGTTTGAATGATAAAAAAGCAGGCGCGGTATACTATGTCGATGAGCCAATGGACGCCGTTGAACCGCTGAAAAAAATTCTCAAACCCGGCGATATTTTCCTTACTCTGGGCGCGGGAAACAACTGGCCGCTTGGAACGGCGCTTTATAAGTATTATCATAACCACGGAGGGGATTCTCTGTGATAAGCATGACGGGTTTTGCCTACCGGGAATGGGCGGGAGAAAACATTTCTCTCTCGGTAGAGATAAAGGGCTTCAATAACCGCTTTCTGGAATTACAGGTCTATCTCCCCCCCTGGCTTTCGCACATGGAACCAAAAGTGCGCGGCATCATCGGCGGTATCTGTGGCAGGGGAAAAGTTGAAATCACCATTCGGATAAAAGAAATAAACACCCCGTTAAACGTCACGGTAAACACCAACGCCGCCCGCGCCTATATGGAGGCCCTTTCCGCTCTTGCCGCCGATCTGGGCATTGACGCGCATTTAAGCCTGCCGGTGTTAACCGGAATGGAAGGGGTGCTGGATGTTGAAAAAAAACATGACGAGCAGCGGTACTGGAACGCAATAGAACCGGTTTTGCAGGAAACCGCCTCGCTCTTTCAGGCGGAGCGTATCAGGGAAGGAAAACACACAGAGGAGGATATCCTCAATTCAATAGGCGTTATTGAATCAGCCCTGCAAACCGTGACATCCCATATCGGTGAACTTGAAAATTCCATTAAAGAAAATATTAAAACGCGTTTTCAGGAAATTTCAGGCAATGCCATTGATGAGAATCGTATCCTCGCGGAAACCGCCGTTCTGCTGATGAAGTATACCATTTCCGAAGAAGTTTCCCGGCTCTCTTCCCACCTTGCCGAATTCAGGGCCGAAACCGCAAAAAATGAAAAACCCGGAAAAAAACTCGATTTTCTCTGTCAGGAAATTAACCGTGAAATTAATACCATAGGCTCAAAAAGCGCTATACTTGAGGTAAGCCGCGCTGTAGTGCAAATGAAGGAAGCGCTTGAGAATGTCAGGGAACAGTTAAGAAATGTTGAATAGATAAAGGAATGGGGGCATGAAAAAAGACATAAAAATCGCCGTGTCGGGAAAAAGCGGTTGTGGAAACACAACGGTCAGCAAAATGGTTGCGGACAAACTGGGACTGCGGTTTATTAATTTTACCTTTCGCTCATTGGCGCAGGAAAAAGGCATTACCCTTGCCGAAGTGCTGGAGCGCGCCGCCGCAGATGATTCGTGGGACAGGGAAGTCGATACCCGCCAGGTACAGCTTGCCCGTGAAAACGGCGGCTGCGTGCTTGGTTCGCGGCTTGCCATCTGGATGCTGAAAGAAGCGGATTTAAAAGTGTACTTAACGGCAAGCGCTGAAATCAGGGCGGCGAGGATCGCGAAAAGGGAAGGGGGAGACATTGAAACGGTGGCGGCGTTTACCGCCGAACGGGACCGTCAGGATCACAACCGTTATTTGCGCATATACAATATTGACAATGATAATTACCAACTGGTTGACATGCTCATCAATACAAATAAACTGGAGCCGGATGAAATAGTTCAGATGATAATTGCGGAAGCGGAAAAAATACAGTAATGAAAATCAGGGAATTCAGGGAAATGATCCTCTCCAACTACCGGCAGGCAGGCAGAAAATTTCCCTGGCGGGGAGCTGACCCTTGGGGGGTAATGGTTTCCGAGTTCATGCTGCAACAGACGCAGACCGAGAGAGTTATGCGCTATTGGGAAAACTGGATGCGGCGCTGGCCGCGGCCGCAGGATCTCGCGGGAGCCTCAATGGAAGAAGCCCTGCGGCTCTGGTCGGGCCTTGGCTATAACCGCCGCTGTTATAACCTGAAAAACAGCGCCGCCATTATTACGGCGGAATATGACGGTAAAGTGCCCGAAACCCCGCCGGTATTGCGTTTGCTTCCCGGTATCGGCCCGTACATAGCCGGGGCAATAGCCTGTTTTGCCTACAATTACCCGTCTGTTTTTATAGAAACCAATATCCGCTCAACCGTAATTCACTGTTTTTTCCCCGGCAGGGACGACGTCAAAGACTCCGAAATTGTTCCCATTCTTGAGGAGTCATTGGACAAAAAAAACCCGCGAACCTGGTATTATGCCCTGATGGACTACGGCGTATCCCTCAAGAAACTTACGGAAAATCCCGGCCGCCGCAGCGCCCATTACACCCGCCAAAGCGCCTTTATCGGGTCTTTCAGGCAGGCAAGGGGCAAAGTAATAAAGGCTTTGGCTTCCATAGGCTCAAGCAACGCGGAAGAATTAAGAATGGCTTGCGGGTTGGAAGATGAAAAATTGTACCGTGTTTTGGACAGGCTGGAAAAAGAATCTCTGGTAGCGGAAGAAGGCGGAATTTACCGGATTAAAGACTAGAAGATTTCACACAAAGAACACGAAGAAAGAGAAGAACACAAAGAGGAATCAAGGGTTTTTGTCCGTTATCTTATCGTGAAATTATCAAGCTCAGATAACTTACAACAATCCCCTCCTTCCTCTTTTCTTTGTGTTCTTTGTACCTTTGTGATCTTTGTGTGAAATCTTCTCGAAGAAATATTCTGAAAAAGCGGCTGACGTTAGCAGACGCCAATCTTTTTTTGCAGAGCAAAAAACATTCCCTTGAGCGGCTGATGGGAGTCGAACCCACGTCTCCAGCTTGGAAGGCTGGGGTAATAGCCGTTATACGACAGCCGCGTAATGTATCATCGTGCAGTACATCTATTTTAATTTAGCAAAAGGCAGACAGGCTTGTCAAGCGCCGTATCTGGCGGCGCCTTGAGCGGTACTCTGAGCGGTGCTTCTGGCAATAATCCCTTCCGTAACCCAGCCAATAATCACTGCCAGCCGCTTATTGATTGCCGAAGCCATGTCAAGTTTGGAAGATACAAAATCGGAAACATCAACGCCCGCAAGAGCGTATATCAACATTCCTTCCGCTATTGGTTCAAAATACAACTGGGCAATAAATTTTTCTTCTTTAATGACCGGAACAAAAAAGTAGGTTATGTTTCTGTTATTGGACAAGCTGTAACGCAGGCCATGACGGACAAGCGCCATATCTCCCCGATAATAGGTATTCCCGAAATTCACATCCTTAAGCCGCACATAGATTGTTTCGGAAGACGGAACTTTTGAAGCGGATGGAGGATCCGAAACGGGAGTGTTTTTTTGGGCGCTTGCTATCCGGGTAACATCCTCAAACAGGGGAATATCCTGATTACGGGTAGCTGAGCGATACAGTCTTCCCTTAAGTCCCCTGATTTTTCCAAGGGCATTGTAAACATCCAGCAGGGAATATTCACCCGCCCTGCCGGGAACAACCAAAATCGATTCAACCAAAAACCGGGGTTGTCTCAAAAACACCGCTTCAACAATTTGAGGGTCGATAGCGCTCTGACCTGAACCGGCAAGAGCGGAAAGCGGCGCTTTTTCACTGGACCGGTAAAAACCCGCGTTTGAGAATGCCGCCTCACGAACGGAGGAAGGAATCCCCGGAAAAATTTCATTAAAAGAACGCTGTGCCGAAAGAGGAAACAGGCTCAGAAGGAAAAGGAAAAAACAATACAAAAAACGCACTAATACGCTCCTTTGCCATGCATAATCGCGCCGAAGGTCTTAAATATCACCCAAAGATCCAGCCAGCCTGACCAACTTTGCAGATAATAGGTATCATATGCGACCCGTGTATTATAATCAGTATTCGATCTTCCCGATACCTGCCAAAGTCCGGTCAATCCCGGTCTGACGGAAAAAATGCGGTTGAAATCCTCACCGTATTTTTCTTTTTCCTCGTCAACAATGGGACGAGGTCCTACCAGACTCATTTCCCCTTTCAGTATATTGATAAGCTGAGGAAATTCATCAATACTGGTCCGCCGCAAAAACCTGCCGATTTTGGTTACCCTTGGATCTTTGGCAAGTTTGCGGTTTTGTTCCCATTCTTTTTTTATTTCAGCGTCCGTTTCCAGAAGTTTCTGGAGCCGTTCCTGCGCGTCAACTACCATGGAACGAAATTTATAGGCGTAAAAATGTTTACCGTTCATTCCAAGCCGCTTGTGCCGGTAGAGAACCGGTCCGGGTGAGTTTATCTTAATCAAAAGCGCAATAAGGAGAAGAAAGGGCAGTAAAAAAATACCGCCTGTACAGACAATAACCATGTCCATAAAACGTTTGATCTTTAAATTCCACCACATCTTAAGTTTATTGCTGGTTACAAAACCCAGTACGCCGCCAAGATCACGGACAGACATCCATATATTGGCGGCGCTGAAAAAATCGGGAATAAGAACACTGTACCTGAAAGCCGAAACCGAAGTGTTCATAATATGTTTCATCTTTTGATTATCAAGTCTGGACATAGCCATCATCGCCATTTTTATCCGGTAATGTTTAACAATTTCGGGCCCTATGGAGGTATCGTGAATCACCGGAATACCCCGGTACTCGTCAACGCCCGCGGGGTTATCATCCAGGATCAGTACCGGCACATAACCGGTCCTGATATTACCGAGCAGACAATCCACAACCAGCCTCCCGATATTATCCGATCCGTAAATAACCGCGGGAATACCGCCAAGCCGTGTTTTATAGAGCATCCAGTGAGTCATGCTTCTTATGGTAAGCAAAATTACGGTAGAAAAAATACAACTGACAATAAGGGCGGCCGATATAGAGTCCCAGCTTTCTCTCTCAATATACCGTGACAAAATAATACCGCCATGGGCCATAAAGGAGCCAATACAGAAACGCCTCAATTCTTCGGCGGGAGCAAGGGATAGCCCGGGGTACAGATTCATAATCTGGAAGATAAGCAAGAAAGCCAGAAGATAAGGCCAGTAAGTAATAAAAGACTTGGTATTGATGATGCCTTTATCATCCAGAATACCCCAGCCGATTATTTTCACCCAAAAAAAACCCCACCCAATAGACAACATGATTCCCAGCATATCCGAGATGGCAAAAGCGGTAGTAGTAAGGGCGGAGCTTGTGCGGCGGTACCTGGTACGATACCACACATCAAATTCAGATATGCTCATATTTACAGGTTATTATATCCTTTTTTTTTCTTCAAGAACTCTGTGCATACGCTCAATAAAGGCGGCTTTGGAAAATTGCTGCACATGGCTATTAAACAACCGGCGTTCCCTGAATGTTACTTCTATTTGTTCAAACCGATCCATCGCCTTAATCAGGGATTCCGGCGTCTGTTCGTCAAAAAAAATGCCGGTAACATTTTCCTTTACCGTTTCCACCGCGCCCCCTTCCCGAAAGGCGATTACCGGACAGCCCGCCGCCTGGGCTTCAATGGGCACAAGTCCCAAATCCTCAATGCCCGGATACAGCAGGGCGCGCGCTCCGGTAAACAGGGCCGCCGCCTCATCATCAGAAACTCTGCCGGTAAAATGGATTAGCCCGTTTTTTGGGGTGTTTTTTTTACCGGCCCCCGCTCCGGCGACAATCAGTTTTCTTCCCGATTTAATACAGGCTTCAATGGCAATATCAGCCCGTTTGTAGCCGGTAATCTGGCCGAAAAACAGATAATAATCAGACGGTTTTCGTTCCATGGCAAAAAACCGTTCAATGGACGCCGGCCCATACACAACTTCGGCTTCACGGTTATAAATCCGCCTTATCCGCCGCGCCACATAATGAGAATTGGTAACAAAGCGGTCCGCCAGATTGGCGGATGTTATATCCCATAATCTAAGAGAAGGAATCAGGCGTTTCATAAAAAAACGGACAAGCGGGTTAGTCTTTCTGAAATATTCATGGTACATATCCCAAACGTAACGCATGGGACTGTGGCAATAACACAAGTGGTACGCGTTGGGATTGGGAACCACGCCCTTCGCCGGTCCCGCCTCGCTGGAAATTACCAGGTCGTATTGCCGCAGATCAAAATCCATAAGCGCGTTGGGCATTAAGGGCATATAAAGCTGATAAAGTTTTTTTGCAAAAGGCAGGCGGTTTATGCGGGAAGTGATAACACGATGCCTGTTTATTAACCCGGAAACCGCCTGAGGATTATATACATGGGTATAAATATCTGCCTGCGGAAACATCTCCAGCAGGGCTTCGAGCATTTTTTCCCCGCCGCGCATATTGACCAGCCAATAGTGGATTATGGCAACTTTCATTTTGGTTTCTTTTCCTCGTAATACGCGCAAAAAACCCGCAAGTTATAAAATTTCCGTTCTGTCTGATTGCTTTATTTTTTCGACAATATCACGCACAAGCTGAGTTTTGCCTTTTTGTGTAATCAGCGCCGCCGGCGGAGAACCATCTTTGCCTGAGCGGATTACCACAATAAGGTCATCAACCCCGGCAAGGGCAACAGGAATATCGGAATCGACAAAACAACCGTCTGTCCCCGCAGTATATACATCCGTACCGGTATTGCCTGAAAGAAGACGGGCATAATCATCCCAAGTGCCTATATCAATCCAGTCAAAAGCCGCGCGGATCATAACAATTTGGGTACATTTTTCGGCAATGGCATAATCAAAAGAAATACGCCGCGCCTGATTGTAAGCTTTGTTCAATCCTGCCCAGGTATCCAGCACATACAGGCCTTTCGTTTTAGTGTATGACTTTTTATCAGGGGGTTTAAGATTTTCAAATGGATTATTTACATCCGCCGCCAGACGGCGGTATTCTTCCTTCAAAAATTCACAGCGAAAGGCAAACATTCCCAAATTCCAAAAATATTTTTTTGAAGCAAAAAATTGTTCCGCCGTTTCCCGATCGGGTTTTTCACGAAACGCGGCAACCGCATAAACATCTCCGGCAAGCTTTTCCGCTGTTTCAATATAACCGTAACCGGTTTCCGGTCCTGAAGGAGAAATACCAAATACAACAAGCCGGTCCTGCGCTGCGAACTGCGCGGCTATACTTGAATCTTTAATAAAGGCATCAAGCGGTTTGATAATATGATCGCTGGTAAGCACCAGCATGGTACGGTTCCAACCGCGGGTTTTCCCGGCATATGCAATGGCGCAGGCGATCGCCGGCGCGGTGTTCTTTGCCTCCGGCTCGGGAATCAACACAAGGCGTTTTTTTTCAGCGGCGCTCAACGCGGAACAGGCATTGATGACAAAAGGCAGGTGGTTTTTTCCCATAATGACGATCACCCTGCCGTCATTCTCCGTGACAACCCGCAGCGCCCGCTCAAGGCTCAGGGAAAAAAAACTCTCTGTTCCGTCTTTTGCCGCCGGCAGGAACTGTTTTGGTTTTCCTGAACTGCTTGCCGGCCATAGCCGAGTGCCGGAACCTCCGGCCATTATCAGACAATCGTTAATCATGACGCGCTCACCAATCCGGATAAGTAGTGTATAATCGCAACTTTCATTTTAATTCCGTTAAAATTATCGAAGCGGTTTTTTCAAAAGTATATCTTAATAATAAATCATCCGATAAAACAGGGGAAGGCGGATTTTTATTAAACAACAGTTCCATTAATTTTTCCTTTAAGTCCGCTGAGTCCCCGCTGCGGAAAAATGTCACAGGAAAATCCGCATAAACTTCTTTCAGTACGGGAATGTCAGAGATTAACGCGTGAGTCCGCAGAACCATCGCCTCAAGCGGCGGAAGACAAAAACCTTCGTAAAGCGACGGCTGTACCAGCAGCGCGGCGGCGGAAAGGCGTTCCATAAGCTGTTCATCGGAAATAAAGCCGGTAAATGTTACCGCTTCACCGCCAATGGATTCAATTTTCCGCAAGACCGCGTTATCGGCGGTGCGAAAATTCTCTTTCGCGCCAATGACAACTAACTTATGCGGCAGGCCATCGCTTCTTGCCCGATGAAACGCGTCAAGCAACAGGTCAAGTCCCTTGTGTTTTTTTATATTGCCGACAAACACAATGGTCTGTGTTTTTTGTATATTTTGAATATGAGCGCGGTATGCAAGGAATATTGGCTGAATCGCCGAATGGGTAACAATAACCGGTTTTGCGGTTCCCAGATGATATTCTATTCTGGATTTCGAAAATTCAGAAACGGTAAATATTTTCCGTGACTTTTTATACGCCCTGCGGTAAAACCACATGCGCGCGGCCAGACCAATTTTTGATGACAACTCCGGCATATCAGGAAAAATAATGTCATGAATGGCGATGTAAACGGGAATTCCTATGCCATGCGGGATATTGAAAAAAGGCGATAAATAAAGGTCAGCTCTGTTGATTTGCCGCGCTGTCCTGAGAGGAAAGAAGAAAAGTTCTGTCAAAGAAAACGGTTTTATGCCACATTCAATTATTTTGACATTCACATTTGATGAAAAACAACGCAATCGCCGAATATTTCCCAGCAGCAGAAAATCATTCCCTGATTGAAGGAACCATGGCAGGCTTTCCCGCAGATATACCCCGATTCCGCTTGCGTCTATCATCCGACAGTCGATACAGATGATCATAAATCATTCCGGGACAAAAACTGTCCGGTGAAATCCCTCAAATCAATATATGTTTTGATATTATTCATACCTTCAACCGGCTTGTTATTTGTCAAAAATACCGGAATACAACCCGCGTTAATTCCCGCGTTAACATCGCGTATATCATCACCGACCATATATGATTGAGAGAGATCAATATTATATTTTTCCACCGCCTGAAATATCATTCCCGGTTTTGGTTTTCGGCAATTACAGTCAATCTTGTATTCAGGACGCTCACCGGGGAATCCCTTGTCGGGATGATGAGGGCAGTAAAAAAGATCGTCAATATACGCGCCGCGCCTGCCCAAATCGGTCTCCATTTTCATGTGAATTATATCAAGCGTTTCAAAATCAACCTCGCCGCGGGCAATAACCGGCTGGTTGGTAATAACAATGGCAAGGTATCCAAGCTCGTTTATTTTTTTAATCGCCTCAGCCGCGCCTTCCATAAGCTCAAAATCTTCCGGCTTGGTGATAAAGTCATTGAATTGATTAACAGTACCATCCCTGTCCAGAAATACGCATTTTTGCCTGACCGACAAATTTTTTTGCCTGACAATTCCATTTTCAATATCGGACGTAACTTGCGCGTAACGTTCAGGCGTACCCATGTCTTTTATGTATTCCGGAGTAGAATAGGCGAATACTTTACCGCCTGAGATTGAAGGCTTGAGCATATCGCGGTCAAGATCAATTTTTTCTTTTGATTGCGGACAATTTTTTAGAAAATCGACGGACAGGATATGAATTCCGGCGTTAACCTGATTCTTGTACCATGTGCGTTCGTCTTCTTTGTTCAGCCAGCGCGTTACCTGATTATTGTTGTTGGTGAAGATAACCGCGCTGTCAAAAGGGTGGCTGTTGGGATGTACCGCAAGCGTAACATGGGCTTTTTTTTTATGGTGAAAATTTATCATCCGCGAAAAATCAATGTCAAAAATAATATCGCCGTTTAACAGAATAAAATCGTCTGAAAGATTATCTAACTTATACAGGACCCCGGCGGTTCCCAGCGGCTCGGTTTCGGTATAGTAAGAAATAGCGCATCCAAAACGGCTGCCATCTCCGAAATAATCCTTGATATGCCGGCCAAGGTGTCCAACACCGATGGTAATACTGGTTAAACCATTTTTCTTCAGACACTCAATTTGATGTTCAAGTATCGGTTTGCCGCAAATGGGAATCATCGGCTTGGGAATGTCGCTTGCGATTGAAGATATGCGGGTCCCTTTTCCGCCCGCCATTATTACAACCTGCATTAAAAGAAATGATCCTCCAGCATCTGACATAAACAATGGTATACCGGCAGGTGCAGTTCCTGTATTTTGTATGTTTCCGTTTCCGGTACAATAATACTTACATCCGCAAACTTTTTCAGCATACCGCCCGATCCGCCTGAAAGGGCGATAATTTTTAATTTTTTCGCCTGCGCGACAGCCGCCGCGTACAGTACATTTTTTGAATTTCCGGAAGTAGATATTGCAAGTAACACATCCGTTTCTTTTCCGTAACCGTAAACCTGCTGGGCAAAGGTGATATTTCCGTCAATATCGTTGATGCATGCGGTGTTCAGCGAAGCGTGGCCTGAAAGCGCGATTGCGGGGAGTCCGGGCTGTATACGCGGAATAAGGTATTCGGCAATTTCAGGATCAACTTTTCTAATATCGGTAATAAAAGAATTTGGCAGATTTCTTTTTTTAATAAATGTTTTCATCAATTCACCCGTGATATGCTCTGCGTCTGAAGCGCTTCCGCCGTTACCCGCTATCAGCAATTTACCGCCGCTTGCGTATGAATTGGCAATAATGTCAAATGCCGCGCTTATATCGGCTTTAACGGATTCCAGCGCCGGATAACGCTGAATTAGCTGTTGTATATAGTCCATGCTTGAGTTCCCGTTTCTGTAAAACTTGGCGTTAACACCATTCCCTGTTTTTCTTTTAACGCGCGAATGAGCGCAATTTTTTTGCAGGGGTTACAATATATCATCATAAAACCGCCGCCGCCAGCGCCTGAAATTTTTGCTGCTTCCGCTCCGTTATCAAGCGCGTATTGATACAAATCATCCAAAAATGAATTGGAAATTGAAGCGGCGGCGTTTTTCTTCGCAAGCCACCCGTTCAAAAGACAGCCGGAAAAACCTTTGAAATCTCCTTTCAAAAGGGCCTCTTTCATAAACACTGACTGCCTTTTCATTTCATGCATGCTTTCAACACTTTTGGCGTCGCCTTTTTGCGCATGCTTAATTTGCTCGTTAATGATATTTGCGCTTTCTCTTGAAACGCCGGTATAATATAAAATAAGCGATGATTCAATCTCATTTCTGATCCAGCGTTTAAGACGAAGCGGATTTACAATTACGCGCTCATCTTCATAAAACTCCATAAAGTTAAAACCGCCGAATGTCGCCGCATACTGGTCTTGCTTGCCGCCGGCAAGCCCAATGTCCTCGCGTTCAATTTTACAGGCAAGGGCGGCAATATCGTACTCGCCCAACGGCAGATTAAGCCATTCCTCGAAAGCCTTGATTATCGCCACGACCATTGTGGAAGACGAACCCAGGCCGGAACCGGCAGGCGCGTCAGAATAAGTGGTCATTTTGAAAGAAAGCGGTTTTTTTACAAAATCGGAAATAATTCTGTTGTAGATACCGCAATGCAACGGAAGTGAAGAGGAGATGGAGATTTTTTCGCAGGTGGCGTATTCTTCCTGTTTGCCCAAATCAGCGGCAATAAATTCTATTTTGCCTGAATCGTTCGGCTCGATAGTACAGTAGGCGTACATATCCACCGTGGCGTTCAGCACATAGCCGCCGAAACGGTTATAATAATCGGCTATATCGGTTCCGCCGCCGGCAAGTCCAAGACGGAGGGGCGCTTTTGATCGAACTATCATAAAAATTCTCCGAATTTATCAATCATTTCTTATAAAAAGCCTAAATCCGTTTTCATCTGATAAAAGCCGGTATTCATTGTCTATCATTCTTAAAATCGGCGAATGCCAGTCATTCATAATTTGACCAATCCCGTCTTCCGCGTTGAATATTGCAATAATAGCGGGTTTATTTAATGTTATATCGGAGATAAATTCTTCTTTGGCGCCGTGTACATATTCTAAACTTGAACCCTGATAATAGTATTTTGACGCAATGTCTCTTTGGGTAAAAGGATATATATAGCCGTTAGCTCCCAATGATATTATTTTATCTGTTGGTTTTGTATTTTCATCTATCATTTTGCCCGCCTTAACCAATTGGACGCCCGAATTATCAATCACTATTTTTGAAAAATCATAAAGATAATTGACTAATTCTTCGGAGAAGACAAGACAAAGGAACATTACAAGGATTGCGTTTTTGGCTTTTATCACGGGAAACGCGGAACTTATAATATCAATAAAGAAAACGAACGCGGGAATAAAGAAAGGAACAAGAACCATATTGTAATGGCTGTCGCCGATTGAAAATGAAAGAAACAAAACCATTAGAAAATATGAAAATGTGTAACCGACATAGAAGTTAAAATTCGTCTGCCTGAATTTTGTTATTATTAAAAAAATCCCGGTAAAAAGAGGGAAAAAAGAATAGTTTCTGTTAATAACCATGTAGAAATTTTTTACTGTTTCTTTCAGACCTCTCCCCGCAAAACCTCTCGCCGCGCCCGCCAATATAACTTGCTTTAAGAAGGCATCAAAAATCCCGTTTAATTTTAAATACAGAAATACAGGGACAAAAACAATGATTATTCCAAGGCAGAAAGCGCATATATATTTTCCAAGCAGTGAAAAACGGCGTTTTAATATCTCTTCAATAAAAACTACCATGCAAAAACCAGCCCATAAGGGGAACATATTCAGTTTTATTAAAACAGCGCATGAGAAACAAATCCCAAGGATAATCAGTTCGCCAAAATTTACGTTATGCTTCGGCGAAAAATAATACCTGGTAAAAATGAAAAATGAAATCATTAAGAAAGGCAGGGAATATTCTTCTGTACCGGCGTTGACATAGAAAAACGCAAGGGATACAATAAAACTGAACACGGTTCCCAGCAAAGCTTTGTACCGGTCTCCAAAAAACAACGCCGTTTTATAGGCAAATAATACCGAAATGAAAAGCAAAATAATCTCGGTAATCCAGATACCGGTGAAGCCTCCAAAGAAAAGACCCGGCACGCTTAAAAAAAAGGTAAACGGTCCCTTTTGATCGATCAAATCCCTGTACGGCAATTGTCCCCGAATTATTCCCTGAGAGATAGTTACATATATGGATGAATCAATATGCATCCGCCTGAAGTTCAACGGATTATAGGTTGAAGAAAAAGCCACGGCAATCGTGACAAGAAAAAGCCAAATGTAAACTTTCTTTCCTATTTGTATTCTGTTTTCAGCCAACACTTTTTTCCTGTATAAATTATTTCATGTCTTATATGTGTATTCTTTTATCAGATTATATACTTTTTCAGCCGAAGTATCATAAGAATATTTCGCAAGAATTGCGTCCGGATTTTCAACCGGTTCACGAAGCAGCGCGTCAAGATCAACATTTATGTTAAACGGATCGATATAATGCGCCGTATTTCCGTAAATTTCCGGAAGGCTTGCCGCATTCGCGATTACTATTTGCGCGCCGCAGGAGAGCGCTTCAAGCGGGGTAAGGCCAAAACCTTCATAATAGGAAGGCAGGATGAACGCTTTACATTTTTCCATAAGGGCTTTTACTCTGGAATCGTCAAGGTAGCCCAACAGGATTACATTTTGCGGGGTTGAATAATTTAATTCATCCACTTTAACCGTAGGCAGACTGATACCGGAAATGGCAAAAATAGCATCCCTGTTTTTTTGCGCATATTCAATAATCCACTTGATATTTTTACGTTTTGAAAGACTCCCCAAAGAAAAATAAAACGGTTTTGAAAGAACAGGGAAATCATTAAAAATAGAATAGTCCGCCACGATGTTTCTGTAATGATTCCAACTGCTGTAAATAACGGTTATCCTGTCAGGATCAACATGATAGTTCTGTACTATTTGATTTTTTGTGAAGTATGAAACAGTTCCTATTTTTTTCGCTTTTTTCGCTATTAACCGGTACTGCAATTTACTATACAACCAAATGATTTTATCTTTAAAAGTAATAAAATCATTGGGAAAATATTCACAATAAATGTCATGCAGGAACACAATACCCGGCGCGAAAAGCAGGGCGGTATTTCCGAATTCAAGAACAGTATATTCCCTGTGAGTAACAAGAAACCATTGCAAAGTAAGTATTTGCCACCATAAATGGGATTTTATGTTTTTTTTATGCCGGATCAATTTCAGGTTTGAGAACTCAGGCACATTTACCGCGTTGTTCGGCACTATAATGGTAATCTCACCGGGTTGGCTTATTTTATCAAGCCGCAGGGTAATTTCATACGCATAACGCTCAATGCCGGTAAGGCGGCGGCAGAGAAAATCACCGTTAATTAAAATTTTCTTCTTAAAAGTCATTTTTTATTACTGTATTCCTGTATTATGTCGTAGACTTGACGGGCTGATGTATCATAAGAATATTTTCCCAGAATCTCATCAGGTGGATCAACAGGCTGTTTTAGAAGTTCATCCAAATCGATATTGGTATTAAATGGGTCAATGTAATAAGCGGTGTTCCCGTAAATTTCAGGAAGGCTCGCCGCTTTTGCGATTATTATCCGCGCGCCGCAAGATAACGCCTCAATCGGAGTAAGGCCAAAACCTTCATAATAAGCGGGATGAATAAACGCCTTGCATTGTGTCATTAGGGCTTTTACTTTACCGTCATCAAGATAGCCGGGCAGAATGACATTTGGCGGAATAGAACAGGACAATTCCTCTACCTTGACAGTATTAAGACTTCTGCCCGAAATAACGAAAAGAGACGCGGGGTTCTTTGCCGCATATTCTATAATCCATTTTATATTTTTTCGTTTTGAAAGGCTTCCCACAGAAAAATAAAACGGTTTTGACAGAACAGGGTAATCATCAAAAACAGAATTGTCGCTTTTTATATGTTCAAAATGATTCCATCCACAGTAAATAACAGCAATTTTTTCCGCTTTGATATGGTATGTCTCTGCAATCTGATTCCTGCTGAAATAAGAATCTGTAATTATTTTCTTTGCTCTATATGCAATAATACGGTATAATATTCTGAAATAAAAACATTCAATTTTTTCATGTTTAGTTTTGAAATCATCCGGAAACATTTCGCAATATATGTCATGCAGAAAACTTATTCCCGGATAAAATAAGGAACAGGTATTTCCAAAATCAAGCGATATTGCTCTCGTTTTTCGCAGAATTCCGGGCAGAACAAATTGCTCCCATTTGGGCAAGGAACCTATATTTTTTTCATAATTAATTACTTTAATATTCTTGAATACCGGAACATTCTTTGCGTCTTTTGTTATAATTATTCCTATTTCATCTTTTATTGAAATATCGTCAAGACGTTTTGTTATTTCATAAGCAACGCGTTCAATTCCGTTTATGTTGTTACGTAAAAACGCGCCGTTAATGACAACCCCGGGATTTTTGTTTGTAATTTTCATGTTACAGCTTCAAGTATTACTTCTGTCATTTTATCAACGGTTTTTTTCCATGAAAAAAGTTTTGCCCGTTCAAGCCCTTTTTCTATGTAGTATTTGCGTAAATCCTCGTTAAAATATAAATCCTCAAAAGCCTTGATACATTGTTCCTCACTGTCATAATCAATCATTATCGCCGCGTCGCCTATTACTTCCGGCAGGGAAGAATTATTGGAAGTGATAACTGGTGTTCCCGCCTGCATCGCCTCAAGCGGCGGTACACCAAAGCCTTCGTATTGCGAAATAAAGGTAAAAAACAGAGAATTGCTGTATAGAATGTTTACATCAATGTCGTCAACATATCCAAGTCCCGCTATTCTATCACGATATTTATCAAAACTATCCATTTCTTCTTCCAGTTTAAGAATAAAACTGTTCCATTGTGAACCGCCAAGATAAAAATACAAATCCTGAATATCATGTTTTGTAATAAATTTTAAAAAACATTTAACGGTAAACATCAAATTTTTTCGCGGTTCCAGATTGCAAAGCGAAAAAATATATTTATTGTTATTCCTGTATTCTACTTTATACTTATCAAGAACAGCGGCAAGTTTTATTTTATTATAGTCAGGGTAAAAAATTTGAGATGTCGCATGATGTATAACCATCATTTTTTTATCGTCTATTTTATCGCCGTAATATTTCAAAAAATCATCTTTGGTATAATTTGAATTACAAAGATAGTAAGCATTTTTATTTAAGGATTTAATAATAATACTAAAATGATTACTATCCAGATTGATAGAATCTTTATAAAATATTACAGGTATCATATCATGTAAAACAATAAAATGCTTTATAAACGGATAAGAATTTAACTCGGTAACAACCGGACGCATGGGAGAGAAAAATATGTCTATGGATTTTAACAGAGAACTGTTATCCCGGTGATAAATTATCATAAACAAATAATTTTTTATTATTTTTAAGATATAAATTGTTTTTTTTACGATATTGCCGGTTGCCTTGATATTATTTTTATGAACGCGTATATTAAATATCGGCGTTTCTTTTGAATTAATGCAAACAGGAAATCGTGATAAAAGAACATCTCTTTTAAAATATCTTCTGTTATGCAGGCTGTCATGAACATAAAGGGTAATGATAAAACGATGATTGTCGGCAAAATATTTAAGTATATTATATGCAGCAAAAAAAATACCTGTCCTGTTAGATGAGTCTTTAATGTAACTGCTTGCGAATATGGTAGCGTCATAGAGCATATTAATCTTTGTTCTCATTGCTGTCTTTTCTTTTTACAGTTTCAAGTATTACTTCTGTCATTTTATCAACGGTTTTTTTCCATGAAAAAAGTTTTGCCCGTTCAAGCCCTTTTTCTATGTAGTATTTGCGTAAATCCCCGTTAAAATATAAGTCCTCAAAAGCCTTGATACATTGTTCCTCGCTGTCATAATCAATCATTATCGCCGCATCGCCTACAACTTCCGGCAGGGAAGAATTATTGGAAGTGATAACCGGTGTTCCCGCCTGCATCGCCTCAAGCGGCGGCATTCCAAAGCCTTCATATTGTGAAATATAGGTAAAAAACAGTGAATTACTGTAAAGAATGTTTACATCAATGTCATCAATATAACCCAACCGAACAATTTTTTCACGGTATTCATCCAAGCTGTCTATTTGTTCTTCCAGCAGATGAATAAATTTGTCCCATTGCGCGCCGCCAAGATAAAAATATAAATTACTTATGTGATGTTTTATTATAAATTTTACAAAACAGCTAACAGTAAAAACCAGATTTTTCCTTGGTTCCAATGTACAAAGCGAAAAAATGTATTTATTGTTATTTTTATATTTTACTTTATATTTATCAAGAACAACAGCAAGTTTTGTTTTATTATAGTCCGGGTAAAAGTTCTGAGATGAGGCAATATACATAACTTTCATTTTATCTTCATCTAATATATTGCCGAAAAATTTTAGATAATCACGTTTGGTACACTCGGAATCACAGAAATAATAATGTTCTTTATTTATACATCGTCTATTTGCGTATTCAGTAATATGATCGTTTGTAAAAAAATCGTTTGGATAGTATTCAGGATAAAGTAATGGCATTATATCATACAATATAATATATTTTAATATGTGCGTATAATTTTTAATTCTATAGTAAATAAAAGCATCAGGCGTAAAAAAAACCTTTGTTTTTTTAAAAATTTTATTGGTCGTGCGTGTATGTAAATTATCATTAATTATATAACAGATGACATATAAACAATGTTTTAATATTTTTAATGAGTATAAAAAAAATAGAAATATATTGGAAGTCGCTTTTATATTATTTATATAAGATTTAATAAGTTTCTCACGATGAATTAATTGGCATTCATCGTAAATTTTTAAATAAGTAAACTTTGAAAAAAAAGGATCAGTTTTCATTTTATGTACAAAATTATACCTATCATGTCTAACAATCAATGTTATATTGAAAATTTGTTGTTTTTCAAGTTCTCTTAGAACATTATATGCCGTAAAAAATATTCCGCTGCGCCAATAATTGTTTCTTTCAAAAAAATATGTTAGCAATGAAGCATCAAAAAGAATATTTATTTTGTTCTTTTTATTAATACACACGAATTACGTCCTATCCATGACAAAGTTTTTTCACAGATAACTATTATCAACGCATTTTTTGATTAATGAAATAATCTGTTTTTCCAAAATATCCGGATCAAATATTTTTATTCGTTCACGTCCTGCTATTTTAAGAGCATTTACACGTTCAGGATTTTCAATGATTGCATTCATAACTTCAGCAATATATGAAAAGTTTTTTTCATAAAAAAGGATTCCGGCATCTCCTAACGTTTCTGGTATGGCAGATGATGCGTACGCAAGTACTGGAACTTCATGCGCTAACGCTTCCAATATCGGAACACAAAATCCTTCATGTTCACTCATAGAAAGAAATAAAGAAGCTGATTGCCAATAAGCTTCCAAATCTTCATAACTTACCTTGCCAGGCATATAAATACAATCTTTTAATCCCAATGTTTTTCCATAATCAATAAATTCTTCCCGATAATTATCTGAAAATCCAATTTTACCAATTAAAAATAAACGGCTTTCAGGTACGATTTTATGATAATATGCAAATGCTTTAATTATATCTATTTGTTTTTTATTCGAAATAATTCTTCCGACAAAGAGTATATTTTTTGTATCTGAATATTTATTAATAATAGAATATGACGGTATCACATTTTTTTTGTCTTTTCTAAAAGGAACTGGCAATATTGAAATATTATTATTAAATCCTAATCTTTTTAGGCAAGATGCATTATAATTTGAATTAGTCCATGCAGTATTAAATAATGGCAAAACTTTTTTTAGTTCAACAAATGCTTTTACAGCAGAATGAAAAATATCAATGTATTGTATGTTATTAATATTATCAAAATTATTACTAATTTGTCTTATATAATCCAAATAAAATATGGGCGGTGTTTCATTATGGAAAAAAAATATTTTATAACAATTAAGTTTATAAAATGATAAAGCATATTGATATTGACCGCAATTATGATAAATTAATATATCATCAGCACTTATTTTTAAATTTTCAAAAAGTATGATTTCATATTTTTCATTTAAATTTTTATCAATATGAACAGATGAAAGAATACTAACATATCCATTATTTTTGAATATTCTTTCAAGATAGAACATGTAATTGGAAATTGAGTCACCAAATTCCAATCTATAACAAAATTGTATTATTCTTCGTGACATGAATTACTCTTATCATCGGGATCTTTGTATTTATTCATCTGTTTCTTTACGGTTAATAATTCGCTGTATGTCTGATTCAACATAAAAAAAAGTATTTCATTAACTTTTATTTGATCATTAAAAACCGGTATAAAATACCATTTAAATACTTTAAACAGTAATTTTTTAATTTTTGATTTTACATTTTTTCCTTTTATTCTGTTATTTAAATCAATATTTGATAATTCTATTAATTCATTGAAGGGTAGAAACGAATCATAAATAAAATCATATTCTACAGGTATTGATTTATAAGATAGTTCTTCATGAGTATATCCTCTTTTCAATAAATTATGTTCTACCTCTATCATTATCTCATCCGCAAAAGGACCTGACAATAAAAATTTATTCCCCATTCTTAATATCTCCTATTCATAGAGTGTTTTCTTTTTTCCGTTTTATATCTGCGGTCATCATCATTTTACACAATTCCGCAAAGCCTGCCTTGGGTTTCCATCCAAGCTTTGTTTGAGCCTTCTGCGGATTTCCAAGCAATACCTCCACTTCCGCCGGTCTGTAAAAGGCCGGATTTACTTTAACAATAACCTTTTTTGTTTTTTTATCAATGCCTGTTTCATTTTCTCCTTCCCCCTGCCATTCAATATCAAAACCGCAGATTTTCCCCGTTTCTTCTACAAACTCGCGAATTGAATGTGTTTCCCCGGTCGCGATAACATAAGTATCAGCGGTATCCTGCTGCAGCATTAACCACATCATTTCAACATAATCACCGGCAAATCCCCAATCTCTTTTTGAATCAAGGTTTCCCAGCTCTACAGGCTTGTCTGTTAATCCGCAAAATATACCGGCAAAATGATCGGTGATTTTTCGCGTAACAAATTCTTTGCCGCGCATGGGACTTTCATGGTTAAACAAAATACCGGAACAGGCAAATACCTTAAAACTTTCCCGGTAATTAACGCAAGCCCAATGAGCCATCAATTTTGCAACCCCGTAAGGGGAGCGGGGATAAAAAGGCGTTGTTTCAACCTGGGGCGTTTCCTGAACTTTTCCGAACATTTCAGATGTTGACGCCTGATAGAATTTTGTTTTTTGTGAGAATTCCCTGATTGCCTCCAAAATATACAATACTCCCATGCCGTCGGCCTGAGCCGTATAAATAGGCTCTTCCCATGACGCGCTCACGAAACTTTGCGCCGCAAGGTTGTAAAATTCATCCGGCTGATATTTTCGCAATAACCGGCAAATATTCGAAAATTCCAAAAGATCAAAATCCAGCAATTCTATTTTTTCACAAATGCCATGTTCTTTTAATCTTGAAAAAGTATCTGTAGCGCCCCTGCGGTACAATCCATACACTTTGTATCCTTTTTCAAGCAGAAATTTTGCCAAATACCCTCCGTCCTGCCCGGTTATTCCGGAAATCATTGCTGTTTTTTGGTATGCCATAATTAATTTACTCCTTTAATTTATACCCGCATATTAACCCTTTTCGTAAACTATATTTTCTTTCAGAATCGGTTAAGCTATCTGCATTTTTATCCATGTATTTAATAAAATTCAAATTATATTGAGTAGTTTTTTATTCCATCGTTTTTCACGAATATTTATTGGAACAGCTTTTCCGTAAATATTTCTCAGGAAAATATACATCCGTATCTTCATCAAAGAGCAAATTCAGAAAACAATTTTTCCATGCTCAATGCGAATCTTTCTGTTGCAACGTTCAACCGTACTCAACCGATGGGCGATAACTATCAAAGTCTTGTCTGCGCTTACCGTATATATTTCATCCATTATCTTTCGTTCTGTTTCATTGTCAAGGGCAGATGTTGCTTCGTCAAGAACCAGCACTTCAGGATCATCGTACAAAGCGCGGGCAATGCCGATACGCTGCTGCTGTCCGCCGCTCAACTGAATGCCTTCATCTCCCACACGTGTATCTATACCTTCTTTTTGGCTCAAAAAGTCCCAGATATTCGCCATTTGAAGCGCTTTTTTTATTTTCTCATTATCCGGTTTTGAACCGAAAGAAACATTTTCCCCAACTGTTCCGTCAAAAAGATAAATACTCTGAGGAATATATCCTGTTTTTTGCCGCCATGAACGAATATTATCATCGGTAATTACAGCGTCGTCAATCAAAACCTTTCCGGAAAGCGGCCTATGAATACCGATAATAATGTCTACCAGAGTTGATTTGCCGCTGCCGCTCTCGCCGGTAATGGCGATTTTCTCTCCCTTATTAATTTCCAATGAAACGCCAGTGATAACATCGCTGCCGGTTATATATCTAAAATGAATATCTTCAAGGCGGATGGATTGATCAAATGCAAGTGGTGCAGACCCTTCTGTTTCCACCGGTTGACGCAGGCTTTGTTCAACACCTTCCAGACAGTTTTGAAAAAACGCAATATTATTAACATTTTGCAACATCCGGTTTACCGAAGGGAGGATACGGTATAGGGCCAAGGCATACATTGAAATAATCGGAATAACTCTTGAAGCATCGTGATATATCCAGATAATAAAGACAACTATCGCCACCAGGAAGGAAAACCCCATGCTTTCAAGAATGCTCTTGGGGATAATGCCCAGAACATTATTCACCACTTCTGATCGTGTGTACGTTTCAAGAGTACTATCGTAGACAGACAGAATAGTTTCCTCATTTCCTTTTAATTTTACATATTTATAATTTCCCAGCGCCTCTTTCAGAGTACGGTTTATTTTTCTGCCGGAAGCAAACCGTTTTATTCCCTGTACTTTATTTTTTTTGGTCAAGATTGAGAGTAAAAACAACACCATGCATAACAGTACAACGGAAACAATCAGCGTCATTTTCCAGTTTAACAGGACTATAACCGCATAGACCATAAATACGGTAAATACTTCCGAGCAGAGCTGCAATATGTTTAAACTAATTCCGTTTATATCGCTGGTCTCATTGGTAATGGTACGCATCAATTCTGCGGAATTTCTAACTGCATACAACCTGTATGGGACAGATAAAACAGTTTTAAAAACTTCTTTTGAAAAGTATTTGTACAGCCCGCATGAAAAACGATTCATACAATAGGTAAGAAAAATAGAATACACCGTACGAAACATATAAAAACAAATAATACCTATACCCATACCAATGATAAACGATTCAGCGCTGGCAGCCCCAAAAAAATCAAATGCCTTTTTATACAGGCCGGAGGTAAACAGTGTTGGATTAGAGACCAGTGAAATGAACGGCATAATAACCGAAATCCCCACAGTTTCAATCAGGGAAAAACCAAAACCCATCACAATCAGGATAATCATATATACTTTGTGCCTGCGGGTCAGTAATCTTAACAACCTGTCGAGAACGTGTTTTAAAAAAAATATTTCAGTGATTTGTTTCAATAAAAATGCCCCATGATTAAATATATCTCACGATTTTCACCTGAGGGGAAATTGATTGGCCGTGTGGCAAAAAGTTCTCTCAGGTTGCATACATAACCCAGCCGCACATACAGGTTTCGCATAAACGCCGGAAATACGATCATTTCAAGGCCGCCCGCGGTAACAATGTTTTTAAAATTAAAAGATATTTCGGTTTCCGGATCAGGGTAATGGTACAGGGCCATGTCAATTACAGGTGAGATTTGCATCTCAAAATCAAGGATGCCGGATCTGCGCTTGTTAGACCGCCCGGGAGGGGCAAACACCAGTACGCGCAGCGGAAAATCCATGTTAAGCGACAGCATATAGTCGGCGCTTATCGCATTGTCCGAAATACCGCGCAGAACATCGCCGGCGCTTCCGTAATAGTCAGGATTATGGAAGAACCAGCGCCGAAACATAATCCGTGAGGAAACCGCAAAGAACCTGCTTACGATAAAATGTCCAATTCCCTTAAATTCAAGATAGACAGACAGCGGATCCTGATCGGTATTCAAGCGGAAAAAGTCATAGTTATATGAGTTGCCGGCCGAGACGGAAAGTCCCTGACGATAATTGGCATGCCAGTCAATTTTTTCAAAACCCAATAAGTGGCCAAAACTCATGAATGGTCCTCTGCGAATTTCCTGCAGCGGCCAATGAGGCAGTTCATGGTTAAATGTTGCCGAAATATCAGGAATGTAGGTTAGTTCTCCGTACCGGTATACCATAAGACCGGTAGGTATTTTCCATGATGTGAACAACCTGCTGGACATATATAAACCATTTTGAAATTCCCCGTATTCCGGCTTGTACAGATCAGCATTTTCCTCGTTCAAATTAAAGGATTCATCAAAGCCAAAGGTAAAAGTTGTGGTACGAAAAGGCACCTCCACTGAAAGACCGGTAATATTCTGATAATAATAAGGCTCACTAACATCGGGCCGGTAACTAAAGGTATTATCAAACTTGAACTTCCAGGTATAACCCAATGCCCTGAACGGCGTGGCGGAAAACACTCCCAGTGTGAATGAACTGTGTCTATTTTCATCATAGGAGTATCCCAGATCAATCCTCAAGGGGTTCATCGTTCCCAGAAAATTGTAGTCTCTGGCTTTGACAGTTAACACAAAACCGGTATAGCTGCTGTATCTGGGATATGGCAAGGCAATGATATTCCATGAATCCTCAACCTTGATGATAATGGTTACCGGATAAGCGCCGTCTTCCGACTGTTCTCCGACGGAATAACTTATCGCCGCATTATCCTTCAGAACCCGCTGGTTAATGAGAATCTGGGTTTTATTGCTGACATATTTTTCAAGATTTGCCTGACCATGCAGTTTTTCACCTTCACGGAATTCTCCCACATAGATAAGGGCATACGGGCGGGTACGCCCCTTTATGTCAAATTCAAAAGCGGAAATGACGTATAACGTATCATTATCAGAAAGAATAATTTCAGATTCTGCCTGATCCTCATAACCTGAAACAGCCTCCTGGGAGAACAGGAAAAATACCGTCAATATCAACATTACCGGCAGCAGAAACAATGATTTTTTCAACATAATAATCCTTACTAAATCTATATGCCAATAATTTGACTTATGGTATCCATGAATGAATCCGAAGCTGCCGGAACGGCGGCTGCTGAATCAGCGGCTGTTTTAACGGCTTGAGCGCTTTTTTCACCGGGAACTATAAAACTTAAATTGCCGCCGCGTTTCTTCTTGTCGCTGCCCAGGGCTTGTATAAAGGCGCCGGGGGCGCCGCTGTTCATGAGAGGATGAGGGGAGGCAGTTTCATAACCGTAGGCGGCGAGCAGCGCCCGTATGCGCTCTGCCCGCTGCGGGGGGCAGACGCCCAATGCCAGGGCCAAATCGCAGGAACGCGCAATACCCCAGGCAACCGCCTCACCGTGGGAAATTGTTCCCAGCCCGGCGGCAGCCTCCAGGGCATGGCCGAAGGTATGCCCCAGGTTGAGAAGGACGCGCCGGTTTCCCGTTTCCAGCGGATCTTCCTCGACAATGGCGCCTTTGAACCGTACCGCCCGGCTGATGCAGCGGCTTAAATCCGTACCGATGGCCAAAATCCGCGACGCGAAATCCGGCGGGAAGCCGCCGCTGAAACTCCCATCGGGAAAAACCGCAATCAGAGAGGCAATATCCTCCAAAAAATTATCGCTGTCCAGTATGGCGGTTTTGATAAGTTCCGCCATACCGGATTTCCATTCAGGCAAAGGCAAGGTTGCCAGGCTTTCCATAGGCATATACACATGACGGGCCGGGAAAAAAGTTCCGGCAAGGTTTTTGACGCCAAAAAGGTCAAATCCGGTTTTCCCGCCTAAACTGGCGTCAACCATGCCCAGCAGAGTGGTTGATACCAGGGCAAGGGAACAGCCCCGCATATAAATTGAAGCGGCAAAGGCGGCAAGATCGCCGATAACTCCGCCGCCCACGCCGATAAAAATTCCATCCCTGCCCAGTCCGGCGTCACGGGCGTTGCGAAGAATGGTCTCGACCGCCTGCCAGTCTTTATGTGACTCGCCTGCCTCAAGGGTGCAGACGGGAATAGCGGCATTGCCGCGGATTTTCACCGCCAGATATTCGGTATTAGCATCACAGATCAGCAGAGGCTTAAAGAAATCCCCGCCAAAATCACCGGCAATTTCCTCGATACCGGGCAAATTCGGCATAATTTGGGCGGAAGTTTTGAAGGCTCCAAAGTTAAAATGCAGGTGTTCGATGGTTATACTCGTACAAAAAAAGGTATCTGCCATTAAAACGCCGCTTATCTCCGGGCAAAATTCACCCACCGGAATGTATTCCGGAGAAAAAAAGACGTTAAAGACCTATACGATAAGAACATGGGCGGCCGAAACACACTCCGAGGAACCGTATATGCCTTCAAAATAGCATAATAGAAGATTAATTTCAATCTAACAGACTATTAATTAAGGACATTATTTGATAAATAACGCCAAACTTTCTATATGAGCGGTTTGTGGATAAAAATCATACCAGCGAAGTTCCGCCAGTTCATAGCCCCCTTCAAGGAGCAGGGCGCTGTCCCGCGCCAGTGTTGCCGGATCGCAGGAAATGTAAGCCAGCAGGGGCGGACCATCCGCCGCAAACCTCCGGGTTAAAGCCGGATCAAAGCCCTGCCGCGGCGGGTCGGCGCAGATAAACCCATAGCGGCGGGAAAGGCCGCTGTGCGCCCACTGCTCACTGCGCTGGGCAAAAAAATCAGCGGATGTAAGATGGGTAAGATTTTCGCGGGCCAAAGCCAGGGCGCTTGTATGTTCTTCAACCAGATCGACATGGGGGAACATATCCCCCAGAAAAGCGGCAAAGGTTCCCACCCCGCAGTAGAGGTCAGCCATGGGCAGGGTTCGGTCGGCCTTATCACCGGTGATTTCCCGCAGGTCGGTAAGCAGTTTTTCCAGCATCGCGCCATTGCTCTGAAAAAACGCCCCGGCATCCAGGGCCAATTCCCTATCCAGTATCCGCGTTTTTCCCCGGCTGGTTCCGCCTTCGCTGATCAATAACCCGTGACGGGCATACACGGTAAAACGGTCTTGCCCCGGCGGCAACAGTTGAGCCGATGTTTTTTCACTTTCGCCCCGCAGTATCGCCCGAATCCCCGGATCGGCAATGGGGCAATCGGAAACAGGAACAATATCGCCTTTTTTGCGCGCCTTTAACCCCCACAAGGCATCTGATTCCCCTTTGGCGCGTTGTCTGATCGCGTGAAATTGCATCCGGTTTCGGTATTCCCACGGTTCGGAAGAAAAAACTATCGGCTGAGGCGGACAAAAACCGCCGATACGGGTAAACGTTTCCTCCAAAATGGCTGTCTTTGCGGCAAGCTGGGCTGAATAACTGAGGTGTTGCAGATTACAACCGCCGCATTTTCCCCACAAAGGGCAGACGGGCTGCACACGATCCTGAGAAGGTTCGATGATTTCCAGTAATTCCGCCTGAAGCCATGAACGGTGTTCCGCTGTTACACGACAAAGAATCGTCTCGCCCGGGGCGCTCCCCTCGATAAAGGCGCTCTTGCCTTCTATCCGGGCAAGCCCAGCCCCGCCCACGGCAATTTTTTCGATGTGGGTTTTGAACAACGCGCCGGTCATTGCATTACTATAACACAAAAAGAATCACACAAAGACACAAAGGTACAAAGGTACAAAGATCACAAAGAGAAGAAGGATAAGGGGGTTATTGTAAGCAATCTGAGCTCGAAATTTCACGATAAGATAACGGACAACCCCCCCTGATTCTTCTTTGTGTTCTTCTCTTACTTCGTGTTCTTTGTGTGAAATCTTCCAGATAAAATTCATGTAATAGAGAAAATCATAATGCTATTGTTGCTTTTTTGCCGAAATAATAGTATATATATGATAGTTTGGGAGGATATGGTATGGCAGGCAGAGTTATAGTTTTGTTGCTGCTCGTTGCGGTGCTGGCGGCGGGGGGCATCCTCTGGTTTGATTATTTAAATATTATTGATGCAAAAGCTGTTTTGTCTCCCTTGTCACGTTTTATCGGCCTCCAGGGACGAAGCCAACCGAAAACCATGCCGAATGAAGACCTTAACCTTGACGCGGAACGGCTTGCGGTACGGCTTGAAGCGTTAAATTTGCGGAATATGGAAGTAGATACCCGTCAGAAAGACCTTGATTCCCGCTACGGTGAAATTGAACAGATGGCTCAGGAACTGGAGGAACGGCAAAAAACGCTCGACGAACGGGAGAATTCTCTCAGAGCGCAGGCCGCGGATGCCGAAAATAGAGACAGAAACATCGAGGAAAACGCCCGGATTCTGAACGGGATGGAACCGAGGCGAGCGGTTGGCATTCTGTTTGCAATGGACGATCAGGACGTTATCGATGTACTCCGGAAGACTGAAGAGCTTGCACGGGCTGCGGGAACTGCGTCTATAGTGCCTTATTGGTTCCAGCTTATGGCGGACATGGAGGGAGGGGCCGTCAGAGCAGCAGAACTACAACGTAAGATGGCCAGAAGACCACAGAGCCTTTAGCAAAGCGCCGCGCATAGCGCCACCTCACCTTCCGGAAAATACCAGCCAAACCATTGGCAAGGAGGTCCGGGTGGAGATTCAATTAACACCCCCTACGGAGCTCATACAGACATCGCCGGGCGTTCCCGGCGCGGAAGAACCGCAAAAGTCCAAACCTGACAAAAACGGTATTGGCGCGTTTGCGAAAATTCTTGCCGGTCTGTTGGACCGAAGTACTACCGACCGAGGTCTGCTCCACAAATCCGGGACGGCGGAAAGCGCCCATGGCGCCGCTTTGGGTGATGCCCTGAGCGAAGTTTCCGATACTGTCTCGCTCGCTGAAACAACCGAAACGGGTGAAACAAGCCCTGTTTCCGGTGGAAAAGGCAAAAACAGCCGCATAGGAAAAACGGCGGCAACTGAAAAAACCGATACCAAAAAACTTTCCAAAAACGGCACAACCGAGCCGGAATCCCTTCAACTTGAACCTGCGGAACAGGAAAAATCCCTGTTTGCGTTGGGCCGATTGACCAGTCAGGCTGAAAATCAGCTTGCATTAGGGGAAACGGATGGCGATGCGGAGAGTTTAACGGCTGGTTTACGGCGTCTGAGCCGGGAATCAGTGAAAACCGAAACCATTTCCGCTGAATTAACCCAGGATGAAGGGCAAAAACAGCCCCTCACCGTTAATTCCGCGGCATTGGCAGCCGAAGAACCGGCTGAAAATATCCAACTTTCCGCTGAAAAGGCGAAAAACCGCCTGAATTCCATTGCGGCCAACGCCAAAAACAAGTCGAATGCCGCGGAAGCTCCGGTTGGAACAGTTGGTGAATACCAGCAAGCTGGAGCACAAAAGACCGTTTCCGGTGAAAAAGACGGACGGAACAAACTGGAAGAAGCGCGGAACAAGCGGCGGGGCGTCAACGTAGAAGTACGTGATTTCCGCAGTGATGGAACCGTAACCGAAGGCGTTGTCAGAGACGGCGGCGTTCAATTAAGAACAAGCGCCGAAACCCGCTTATCCGGCGAAAACAACAGCAAAGACATTGTGCTTGAACTGCGCCTGCCCGACCAGGGCCGGGAATCCGCTTCGGCGACGACCGCCTGGGAAGCCAAAGCGGGGCAGGCGTTTGAAGATCTGCTGGCGCGGGAACTGCACCAGAATTTCAACAACGACATTGTACGCCATGCCTCTGTCGCTTTGCGCGACGGCAACGAAGGAACCATACGGCTGGCCCTTAAACCGGAAAGCCTGGGCAATGTAAAGATACACCTTGAAATGGCCGAAAACAAGATTACGGGGCATATCGTTGTTGAGAGCAAAGAAGCCCTGCGTGCCTTTGAACGGGAGATTTCCTCCCTGGAAAAGGCATTCCGTGATTCGGGCTTTGACGGCGCGAATCTGGAAATGTCCCTTGCGGCTGACGGCCGGGGCGCGGAACAGCAATGGCAGGAAACGGAAGCGAGCCAATTCCTGACGGGGCAGATTGCCGCATCCCGCTATGACGCGGCGCTTGAGCGGATAGAAATACCCTTAACCCTTGATGTGTATCAGCAGGGGGCAAGGGCAGTCAACATGTTTGCTTAATTGGGAGGAACAGGAGAAACCATGAATGTAACCGATGCGTTTAGGATGGATGCGGAAGAACAAGCGAAAATAAATCAGTTTGTTCACGACTTTAACCACAAGCTCAATCCGGGGCGCAAACCTCAACAGAGCCTGGGCAAAGATGATTTTCTCAAATTATTGATAACCCAGCTTTCCTACCAGGACCCGACCTCCCCCATGGAAGACAAGGAATTCATCGCTCAGATGGCCCAGTTTTCCTCACTGGAACAGATGACCAGTATGGCGGCTGACTTTGCCAAACTTTCGGCAATGATAACCGAAACCGGCGCGTCTACAGCGCTGGGCAAAGGCGTGGAATTGGTTGATGGGGAACGGGTTGTACAAGGCACGATTAAAGCGGTAACCAGAGGGGAACTTCCCCAGGTACTGGTAAACGGCGCCTATTACAACTGGGACCAGGTTAAGAAAGTTTTTGACAACGAATAAATAAAGGAGAACAAATACTATGATGCGATCATTATTTTCCGGTGTTTCCGGACTTCAGAATCATCAGACCAGAATGGATGTAATTGGCAATAACATTTCCAATATCAACACCACCGGCTTTAAACGGAACCGGGTGAATTTTCAGGATATACTGTACCAACAGCTGCAGGGAGCCGCGCGCCCCACCGATGAGATCGGCGGTGTAAACCCCAAAGAAGTAGGCCTGGGTATGAGCGTTGCCTCGATTGACACCGTTCACATTCAGGGCGCTTTTCAGACCACTGGTATTCAAACAGACCTTGCCTTAAAAGGCCAGGGCTTTTTCGTGATGGACAACGCGGGCAAGCAGTTGTTTACCCGCGCCGGCGCTTTCACCATTGACGAAGCGGGTATCATGGTCAACCCCGCCAACGGCATGAGGGTTCAGGGCTGGATGGCCCGCGAACTGGAAGGCACCACCGTAATCGACGCTTCCCGGCCCGTGGGGGATTTGTACATTCCCGTCGGCAGCAAAGACCCGGCAAAAGCGACCACGATGGTTAATTTTGCCTGTAACCTGGACAAGCGCATCCCCGAAATTCCGGAAAATCCCACCGGCAGACAAGTGCTTGAGGGCACCTGGTCCACCCAAATTGACGTTTATGACAGTTTTGGCGACAAGCACATACTCCAGGTTGAATTTACCCGGGTACGCGGCACTACCAATAGTTGGAACGCCGCGGTAATTGTTGACCCCCAAAACCAGAACCCCACCAATACCACCATCGGTTTGGGCGCGGAGGCTCCGGCGGCGGGCGGACCGACCACCTTTGTCGTGAACTTCTCAAATAACGGCACTTTGCTCTCCGCGGAAGACGGGGCGGGCAATGTCTCCGGCACCGGCGGTCAGGTACAGATGAACGTGGCCTACGATGTGCAGACCGCCACCGCCAATGCCGATGGAACTCCCGTCAGGCAGGAATTTGTCCTGGACTTGGGGCAGGTCGGCGGCTTTACCCGTTCCATCACCCAGTACGCCGAACAAAGCTCCTCCAAGGCGGTCGAGCAGGACGGCAGAACGATGGGCTATCTTGAAAACTTCAAGATCGATTCATCGGGCGTGATTACCGGCGTTTTTTCCAATGGCACCAACAGGGCGCTGGCCCAGGTAGCCGTAGCCACTTTCGCCAATCAGGGAGGGTTGGAAAAAGCGGGCGATAACACTTTCCGTATGTCCAACAACTCCGGCCTTGCCAATATCGGGCCGTCAGGCGCCGCCGGCAAAGCTGAAATTGTCGCTGGTGTTTTGGAAATGTCCAATGTTGACATGGCGGATCAGTTTACCGACATGATCGTCACCCAGAGGGGCTTCCAGGCCAACTCGCGGACGATACAAACCGCGGATCAACTCTTGCAGGAACTGCTGAGCCTGAAGCGGTAAAAAATAGGGGGTAAGGAATGGGGAGCAGGGCAGTAACCTGTTTCCCATTCTTTGTTAATTGTGGTATGATAAAAGTAACACGGCTGGATGGCAAAGAATATTTTCTGAACCCTCACCAAATTGAGTGTATAGAGGTTCGCCCCGATACCACAATAGTAATGCTGTCCGGCAAGCACCATATTGTGCGGGAAGAAGTGGATGAGGTTTTGAGCAGAATTGAGGCTTACCGCAAACGGTTAAGCCCGCCCGTGGCACAGGAGTAAGTATATGAATCTAGGAACACTAATCGGCGTCCTTGGCGCCATGGCGATGGTTATTGGCTCTATCCTTCTTTCCGGCAACTCGATTATGGCCTTCGTAGACATCCCCTCTCTTGCCCTGGTTTTGGTCGGTTCTTATTTCGCGCTTATGATTGCCTTTTCACTGTCAGACGCGCTGTCGGTTTTCGCCGCTATCAAACTTACCTTCAAGCAGCAGGTATTCAACCAGCAGGGCGTTATCCAGAAAATGATGGCTTTTTCCGAAAAAGCCCGCCGCGAAGGACTTTTGGCGCTGGAAGACGAACTGGAAGACCTTGACGATGAATTTATGAAAAAGGGCCTGCGCCTGATGGTTGACGGTACCGACGCGGCGGTTATCCGCGACCTGATGGAACTGGAATTATCCCAGATGCAAAACCGGCACTCATTCAAGATTAAACTGTTAAATATGTGGACATCGCTTACTCCCGGTCTGGGAATGTTAGGCACCGTTATGGGATTGGTAGGTATGTTGCGGAACCTTGATGATAAATCGTCTATCGGCCCCAACATGGCCCTCGCGCTTATTACGACATTCTACGGTTCATTGTTTTCAAACGTATTCTTTGCCGCATGGTCCAGTAAGCTGAGCGTTTTTGACGCTGAGGAAACCAACGTCAGGGAAATGATTGTTGAAGGGGTGCTTTCCATTCAGGCCGGTGAAAATACCCGTATTCTCGCGCTGAAACTAATGGCATATCTTGATCCTGTCGCGCGAAGATCGCTGGAAAGTGAAATGTTAAAGGATTAGTTGAAGGATTATAGAGGTTAAGGCATGGCAAAGAAAAAGAAAGAAACAGAGGCGCCGCCCAGTACATGGTTAAACACGTACTCGGACATGATTACGCTGTGTCTCTGCTTCTTCGTCATTTTGTTCAATCCCGATGATGTTACCGAGGCTCAAATGGACGCGATATCCACCTCGATGCAGACGGGAGGCCTGGGCGCCATGGCCGGCGGCCTTACCCTGTCACAGGGCCGGAACGCCGAACTGGGCAACACTATCATGTCACTGCCGTCAATGGAACGGGGCCGTTCCCTGGGAACCGCCCTGCGCAAGGCGATCAGCGTCTTTTCCCCGGAGATACGTTCCAATAAAGTCCGCATAACCCACGATGAACGGGGCATCGTTATTACCCTTGCCTCGGACGCTTTTTTCCGCCCTGCCAGCGCCAGTATCAATATTGAGGCAACCAGGGATATTTTGCTGCGGCTGGGCGGCTACCTGTCTTCGCCGGATGTAGCGGGGAGGAAATTCAGGATAGAGGGCCATACTGACGCCGTTGACGTTGATCCGGGCGGACCATGGGAATCAAACTGGGAACTGTCCGCAATGCGTTCAATCAACATACTCCACTATTTGAACGATTTGGGCATAGAAGAAAAACGGTTTCAGGTAGCCGGTTTTGCCGATACCGCCCCCATTGCCAGCAACGATACGCCTGAGGGCCGGGCCTATAACCGCCGCGTGGACATAATTATTCTTGATGAAGGACATTTATAGTATTCAGAAAATATACCGATTATAGGTATATACCTAAAATGAGGTAACTGCCATTAAAACGGCGGTTACCAATTCGATAAACGGCATTAAAACGTCGTTTATCTCCAGTTGGAGGTTTTTGTTATGTCAGACAGTGATGAACTTGATATTGACGGCGGTGAAGCGCCGGATGCGAGCGCCGGAAAGAAGAAAAAAGGCGGCGCTCTGGGGGCTTTATTACCAACCATTCTCAAATTTGCCGCAATAGGCGTTGGCGCGCTTATTTTCATTGCCACCGTTTCGGCTATTACCTATAACATAATGAACAAAGGCGGTAAATCCCAGACTGTGGTATCGGACCCAGCCTCGCCCTATATAGGCAAGCGGCCCATTTACACTTACTACACCGGAGTAGGTTCAATAACCACCAAGACCAGAGATCCCGGCGGCAACTATATGGTAGCGGTAACGATGAATATCGGCTACGATCAGGAAGATGTAGCGGCTTCTTCGGAACTTTCCAGCCGGCAGTATGAACTGCGGGATTTTGTACGCAACTATTTTACCAGCAAGTACGCTTCAGAGTTGCAGCCGGAAAACGAGGCCCGGCTGAAACAGGACATCAAGGAAATACTCAATACCCGTTTTCTTGATACGGGGAAGGTACGGATCATCGTTTTTGACAAACTTGACGTAATGGAACAATAGTTGAAAGGGACAGAATAGAACCTGAATATATTAAAGAAGCGGCTTTTAATTGTCGATGTTAATATAAGGGTTACCGGACAATCCGGTAATTGATCGGGAGGTAGGATAATGATGATGATGAGTGACGGCGCCCTTTCTCAGGCCGAAATAGACGCGTTATTGGCAGGAGTAGACTCCGGCGGAGGCGGCGCCCCGACAGCGGTGGCAAGCAGCAGTTTCCCGGAAGCGGGACGGAAAGCGCTGGAAGCATTTTTCGGCGAAACTACAGACACACAGGCGGGCATTCTGACCACGATGACCGGAACTGAAGTCAGCCTGAAAGACCCGCAAGTTACGATTAATGGACGGGACACCTTTCTTGACGGGCTTGCCGAAAAAGTTACTGTAGTTAAAGTTGACTTTAATTCCGGGTTCCCCGGCGAACATTTATTTATTTTCCCCGAAGACGCGGCCAAAACCATCGTCAGCATGTTGAACAAAGAAGAAAATGTTGAGCTTGACGAAATGGCAATGTCGGTAATAGGCGAAGTCGTTTCCCAGATGATTGGACATCAGATAACCGCTTTATCCGGCAAGACCGGCAACAAATCCATTTCTTCTGTTTCGCCTGAGGCAACCAATATTCCCAAGGCGGTTGTCGCGCTGCCATCAGGGGATTTTGCCGGAGTAACCTATCAATTAAATCTGGGAGAGGGAAAAAGTTTCCCAATGTGGGAAGTACTGGGACCTTCAGTCGCTATGGATATTGCCAAGACTTTATCCGGAGGCGGCGGTGGTCAACAGAAACAGGCCAGCGGCGGCGCAATGTCCAGTGGTGGAGGCATGAATATGGGCGGTATGCAAATGGGTATGGGAGGGGGAATGGGTATGGGTGGCGGAGGCATGTCCCCATCTAACGTACAATCTGTGCAGTTCCCCAACCTGATGCCTCACGGCGGACCGCAGGAAGCGGGCAACATCGGCCTGATCATGGACGTGTACATGGAAATGACCGTCGAACTGGGCCGCACCCGAAAACTTATAAAAGAAATTCTGGCGATGGGCGAAGGTACGATCATCGAGCTGGACAAACTCGCCGGTGAGCCGGTTGACATTCTGGTCAACCATAAACTGATAGCCAAGGGCGAAGTCGTCGTCATTGATGAAAACTTCGGCGTCCGCGTTACCGAAATAGTGTCCCCCATGGAACGCATGAGTAACATGGATTAACCGCCCTCCCCTATTCGTTTGATAAAAAAGCCGTCCATGTGGGCGGCTTTTTGTTTTTATAAATCGCACCGTTCAACATACAGCTTGGATTATCTTCAATTATCTTTATCCCCATTTACAACCTTATTCTTGCCTGTACACCGGAGGTTGCCGGACCAAATCAATACGGCCCGGATCCTAAAGTTAGCCTTTCCTAACCCAAAAACAGTTAGTTTAAGCTAACATTCGATATTTTTCAAAATTTTCGATTTTTTTCCAAAAAACGCTTGACAAGCATAATGGGGACTGTTATAGTTGAATTGGTTAGCGAAAACTAACCGTTTTATTTTGACCTATGGTTAGACATACCTAACTATGAGCGTGTGGTAAGGAGTACGGATAGTGATGCCTTTAACGATGCTAAAAACCGGAGAGGAAAATTCTATCAAAAAAGTGGGCGGCAAGGAAGAAACGCGGCAATTCCTCGCGAAACTCGGCTTTATTCCCGGTTCGCACGTTACCGTTATCAACGAAATCAGCGGAAACGTAATTGTAAGTATAAAAGAATCACGCGTGGCCGTCAGCCGCGAGATGGCTTCAAAAATTATGGTGTAAAACGAGGAGGAGCAAATGCAGACACTCAAGGAAACAAAACCCGGTGAAACAGTGCGGGTGGCAAAAATAGGCGGAGCGGGCCCGATCAAGCGCCGAATCATGGAAATGGGCATCACCAAAGGGGCGGAGGTCCATGTCCGCAAAGTAGCCCCCCTGGGCGATCCGGTGGAAGTTACGATACGGGGCTATGAGCTTTCCCTGCGGAAAGCGGACGCTGAATTAATCGAAGTAGAATAAGACGAGGAGGAAACCATGTCTATTAAAATAGCGCTTGCGGGAAATCCCAACAGCGGCAAAACAACGCTGTTTAACGCCCTCACCGGTTCTAATCAGTTTGTGGGAAACTGGCCGGGCGTAACGGTAGAAAAGAAAGAAGGCAAATTGAAAGGTTACAAGGACGTAACCGTAACGGATTTGCCCGGCATATACTCTCTTTCACCCTACACGCTGGAAGAAGTCGTCGCGCGCAATTATTTAATCGATGAGCGCCCCGACGTTATTCTTAACATTATTGACGCCACGAATTTGGAACGCAATTTGTTCCTTACAACCCAGCTCACGGAGCTAGGCATACCCGTTGTCATGACCTTAAACATGATGGACATAGTGAAGAAAGCCGGCGACAAAATTGATTCTGAGAGACTTGCCAAAGAACTTGGCTGTCAGGTCGTTGAGATTTCCGCGCTTAAAGGCACCGGAGTTTTGGAAGCGGCGGAAACGGCAATCAAAGCGGCCGGAGGCGAGAAAACAATTCCCCGGCACAGTTTTTCAGGCGGCGTGGAACATACGCTGGCGCATATTGAAGAAGCGGTTTTACACAACCTGCCGGATGAGCAGCAGCGTTTTTTTTCCATAAAACTGTTTGAGCGTGACAAGAAAATCACCGAAAAGCTGGGCCTAAAACCCGAACAGGTCGCGCATATCGAGCAGGACATCAAACGGCGGGAAACGGAACTGGAGGACGACAGCGAGAGCATCATCACCGCCGAGCGTTATACCTACATTGATTCCATCATCAAGGACTGTATTAAAATCAAAAACAAAGGCAAACTCAGCGCGTCGGACAAAATAGACAAGGTGGTCACCAACCGCGTTTTGGCGCTTCCGATTTTCGCGGCGGTAATGTTTATTGTTTACTTTGTTTCGGTTACCACCGTAGGATCGATTGCTACCGATTGGGCCAACGAGGGCGTGTTCGGGGACGGCTGGCATCTTTTGGGAACAAGCGTATGGGTTCCCGGCGTTCCGGTAGTACTGGGCAATTTACTTGAAGCCATAAATTGCGCCGAATGGCTGCAGAGCCTGATTTTGGACGGTATAGTGGCAGGCGTCGGCGCGGTACTGGGTTTCGTGCCGCAGATGTTTATTCTCTTTATCTTCCTTGCCTTTCTGGAAGCCTGCGGCTATATGGCGCGTATCGCCTTTATCATGGACAGGATTTTCCGCCGCTTCGGGTTGTCGGGCAAATCATTCATTCCGCTTCTGATTGGAACCGGCTGCGGCGTTCCCGGTATTATGGCGTCCCGCACGATTGAAAATGACCATGACCGTAAAATGACTATTATGACAACGACGTTCATCCCCTGCTCCGCCAAACTGCCGATTATCGCCCTGATTGCGGGCGCGTTATTCGGCGGAACATGGTGGGTCGCGCCCAGCGCCTACTTTATCGGCATTGCGGCAATTATCTGTTCCGGCGTTATTCTGAAAAAAACAAAAATGTTCGCCGGAGATGTAGCGCCCTTTGTCATGGAACTTCCCGCCTATCACTGGCCGACGGTGATTAACATTCTGCGCAGTATGTGGGAACGCGGCTGGTCATTCATCAAGAAAGCCGGAACCATTATTCTCCTTGCGACCATTATTGTCTGGTTCGCGTCCAACTTTGGATGGGGGGAAGACGGTTTCGGCATGGTCGATATGGATGCGAGTATTCTGGCGGTATTTGGCGGCGTTATTGCCCTTCTTTTTACGCCGCTCGGCTGGGGAAACTGGCAAGCCACTGTCGCCGCACTTACAGGTTTAATCGCAAAAGAAAACGTGGTGGGAACCTTCGGCATTCTGTACGGCTTTGGCGACGCAGCCGAAGACGGCGCGGAAATCTGGAGCGTGTTAGCCGCAAGTTTTACCACATTGGCCGCTTATTCGTTCTTGGTGTTTAACCTGTTATGCGCCCCCTGCGCCGCCGCAATGGGCGCAATCAAACGGGAAATGAACAACAGAAAATGGTTCTGGGCGGCTATCGGCTACCAGTGTGGTTTAGCCTATATTGTGTCGTTGTGTATCTATCAATTCGGCATGATGTTTTCCGGCCATTTTGGAATCGGAACAGTTGCGGCGTTTTTGCTGACGGCGGGGTTCTTGTTCATGTTGTTCCGCCCGGCAGTTAGTCGGAAATAAAACCAGGAGCGTGTATGTTTGCTTTTTTGTCAAATAACATAGGAACGATTCTTACCGGATTAATTTTGCTCGTGATTATTACGGCGGTTATCCTTAAAATACGGCGGGATAAGAAAGCAAACAGATGCGCCAGCTGCCCCTGCGGCTGCGCTGCTTCCGGTGAGGATCGCCTAATAAATAAGAATTAACCACGGAGTACACGGAGTTTCACGGAGGAAGAAGATTATCGAATCAAAACTCCGTGAAACTCCGTGTACTCCGTGGTTAAAAATTCTTCTTGGGTATTTCCTTTTTATGGAAAAATCTGTCAAAAAAGTAAATTCTGTAGTATAATGCTGGACACTATGAATAAAAGTACAATACACGATAGGGAAACGGCAGAAAAACAAGATTTGCAAAAACGATCATTCCGCGTCGGCGGTATGACCTGTGTAAACTGCCAAAACAGAATCGAAAAAAAACTGAAAAACACTCCGGGGGTTCAGAATGCCTCGGTAAATTACCATACCGGAACGGCGGCTGTTACTTATGATTCCGCAAAAACCAGTTTTGAGGCAATTTCCGCGGTGATTGAAAATCTGGGTTATCAGACGCTGGAGGAAAACAGTAAAAATACCGTACCGCGTATTGTGGGGACGCTGGTGATTATCCTTGCCCTGTTTATGTTGATGCAGGCATTCACCGCCAGCAGTCTTGCCGCCGCCTTCCCGCTTGCCCAGGAGGGTATGGGTTACGGGATGCTGCTGGTTATCGGCATTCTTACCGGCGTTCACTGTATTGCCATGTGCGGGGGGATCAATCTTTCACAAACTTTACGAAAAGACGGGGAAACTGCGCCTAACAGCGCTTATTCTATGCTGCTGCCCAGTATTCTCTACAACGGCGGGCGTCTTGCGGCGTATACGGCGGTTGGGGTTCTGGTCGGCGCTTTGGGTTCGGTAATTACCCTATCCGGGCGTTTTCAGGGAGCGGTACAACTCGCCGCCGGAGTCTTCATGGTGATCATGGGGATCAATATGCTGGGACTATTTCCGGCTTTGCGGCGTTTCATCCCGCGAATGCCGAAAGTCTTTGCCGCCAAAATAGATGAGCGGAAAACCGGACGAGGGCCGCTGGTTGTCGGTTTCCTGAACGGGTTTATGCCCTGCGGTCCTTTACAGGCAATGCAGTTATACGCCCTTTCTACCGGAAGCCCCGTCCGGGGCGGCATTGCCATGTTTCTGTTCTGCGCCGGAACGATTCCCCTCATGTTCGCGCTGGGGGCGGCAAGCAGCGCTTTGAGCGGCGTTAAGGGTCAAATATTTTCCCGCCGCGTTATGTGGGCCGGAGCGGTTCTTGTCGCGGCGCTTGGCCTTGCCATGTTCTCCAACGGCTGGAGTCTTTCGAGGTTTACCAATCCTGTTGAAAAAACGGCTTCCCTTAAAACCGCTTCCGCCCCGGAAGGGACCATTCAGGATCAGCGGCAAACACAACCGGCTCCCAACACCGCGAACGCCAGTCAGCCGGGCTCTCAACCGTTTGTTCCGGTAATTGAAAACGGCGTGCAAATTGTCAAATCAACGCTGCGGCCAAACCGCTATCCGGCGATAACCGTACAGCAGGGCATTCCGGTACGCTGGACCATTAACGCCCCGCCGGGCAGCATAACAGGCTGTAATTACTGCGTCATTCTCTACGAATACGGAATTGAATATACCTTTCAGCAGGGTGATAATGTAATCGAGTTTACTCCCGCAAAAGCGGGCAAGTTCCGCTATTCCTGCTGGATGGGCATGATCAAAAGCACCATTACCGTACTCGCCGAACCCGGAAAAGAAGGTTAACTGATGAACACCGAAACGTTGAGCGTCGGCGGGATGACCTGCGCCGCCTGTTCCGCGCGGGTGGAAAGGGCGCTCCGCAAACTGGCAGGCGTTGAAAGCGCGGCGGTAAACCTCGCCACGGAAAAAGCGACGTTCGTTTACGATCCGCAAATTTTGCGCCTTTCGGCAATAAAAGAAACAATCATCAATGCCGGATACCAGGTCATTGAAATTTCAAAAGACGCGTTAGATGAAGATAAAATCCGCAAGGAAAAAGAAATCCGGCTTCTGTGGACAAAATTTATCGTTGCCGCTTCATTGGGGCTTCCCCTGCTGTATATCGCTATGGCCCCCATGATTAAGTGGGTTGCCCTGCCCTTCCCCCAGGCCCTGTCCCCGATGAATTTTCCTCTTATATATGCCCTCGTACAGCTAACGCTGGTCATCCCCATTATAATCGCCGGCAGCCGGTTTTATACCGTTGGTTTCAAAAATCTTCTGCATCGCAGTCCCAACATGGATTCGCTTATCGCGATTGGAACCACGGCGGCGGTTGTTTACAGTGCTTATAACCTGCTGCAGATCGCCGCAGGGAATTTTCACGCGGTTGAATCTTTGTACTTTGAAACCGCCGGAGTGATTATTGCCCTGATTCTGCTGGGCAAATCCCTTGAGGCGGTATCCAAGGGCCGCACGAGCGAAGCGATAAAAAAACTCATGGGCCTTGCGCCCAAGACGGCCATCGTCATCGTCAACGGCGAAGAAAAGGAAATCCCCATTGACGAGGTAGTGTTAGGCGACATTATCGTGGTAAAGCCCGGCGCGAAAATTCCCGTGGACGGAGTTGTAACCGAGGGGCACAGCGCGGTCGACGAATCCATGCTCACCGGGGAGAGTATGCCGGTTGACAAGAAATCAGGCGATCCGGTTTACGGGGCGACCATTAACAGTAACGGCGTTATTCGCTTTAGGGCGGAAAAAGTCGGAAACGAAACCGTGCTGGCGCAGATCATCAAACTGGTTGAAGACGCTCAAAGCTCCAAAGCGCCGATAGCGCACATGGCGGACATTGTATCCGGCTACTTTGTGCCCGTTGTTTGCGCCATTGCGCTCGCCGCCGGTATCGCGTGGTTCGCCGCGACCTCCGCCGGCATTGTCAATTTGCCCGCCGGAAAATCCGTAACGGAATTCGCCCTGACGATTTTTATTTCCGTGCTGGTCATCGCCTGTCCCTGCGCCCTTGGTCTTGCCACGCCCACGGCGATCATGGTGGCAACCGGCAAAGGCGCGGAAAACGGCATCTTAATCAAAGGCGGCGAGGCGCTGGAAACCGCCCACAAAATTCAAACGATGGTGTTTGACAAAACTGGCACGATTACCGAAGGCAAGCCGGAAGTTACCGATGTGGTCATAGCCGCCGGAATTGAGGAAAACTATCTTTTGCAGATAACGGCTTCCGCTGAGAAAGGAAGCGAACACCCGCTTGGTCAGGCTATTGTGCAGGGAGCGCAGAATAAAGGACTTACGTTATTTAATACTGAAAAATTTTTGGCGGTAACCGGCCGGGGCATTGAGGCGGCCATCAACGGCGTTTCGGTTTTGGCGGGCAACAGAAAACTTATGGACGAGCGGGGTATTTCGCTTGCGGAACTTGAGACCGCTTCCGACCGCCTTGCCGGTGAAGGAAAAACGCCGATGTATGTCACTCTGAACGGCAAAGCCGCGGGGATCGTCGCGGTTGCGGACGTGCTGAAACCATCCAGCAAGGCGGCGATTGACCGGCTGCACAAAATGGGAATCGAAGTCGCCATGATAACCGGGGACAATAAAAAAACCGCGAACGCCATCGCCCAACAGGTGGGAATTGACCGCGTGCTTGCGGAAGTTCTGCCTCAGGATAAATCCGCCGAAGTGAAAAAATTGCAGGATGAAGGCCGCAAAGTTGCCATGGTAGGCGACGGTATTAACGACGCTCCGGCATTGGCGCAGGCGGACATCGGTATCGCTATCGGAAGCGGGACAGACGTGGCGATGGAGTCCGCCGACATTGTGCTTATGCGTTCAGATCTGAGCGACGTTCCCACGGCGGTCAATTTGAGCAAACGGACAATCCGCACTATCAAACAAAACCTGTTCTGGGCTTTTGGTTACAATGTGCTGGGCATTCCCATTGCCGCCGGCGTACTGTATCTTTTTGGAGGGCCGCTTCTCAACCCGGTTTTCGCCGCCACCGCCATGAGCCTGAGTTCCGTATCGGTGCTAACCAACGCTCTAAGATTGAAAAGATTTAGAGCATAATGGAGAAAAAATGAAAATAAAATTAACGGCGCTTTTTGCCCTGTTTGCAATTACAGCGTGTTCAAAACTCGACGTGGTGGGCAATGATTCCATTCGCGCCTTCAATGACCTTTTGCAGAGCGCGCCGCAGTTGGTATCAGAAGATAAAGAAAACAACGGCTGGGCCATCGACGCGCCGGATGAAATGGTCTATTTTTTCTGGAGCAAAAATTTCGCCGAAAGCCCAACTTATGATGTAATGCTGATATTTTCCGCCGCGCCCTTTATCATCGCCGGGCTTGATCCCTCAAGGCTTCCTGACCATATTATCCTTCTGGACCACATGGCTCTCGCAGTGGGAACAAAATTGGGAAACGAAAAATTAAGCTACAACGGGGAAGCCACGCCGCTTGCTTCCTATGAACAGATTGTAAAACTAAAACGCGGCAGTATCGGCTATCACGGGCAGATGGATCACTACGGCATAAATCTGGGAAACGGCAATATGTTTGAATGGGCGAAAAACTTAACGACTAACGACAAAGACATAGTGTTTGTGCTTGATCCCGCCCCGTTTATCGCCGCGGGGACAGACCCTGCCCACATTGAAGGCTGGACTTTCGCAAAGGTAACGGTTGATGACTCAAACGGAAAGCCGGTACAGGTTGACAAAATATTGAAGCCGTTTAATCTGCGTTGAAAAGTATATAGTAGTAGAGCCTTTTCCAAAATCCGGTTGGCTTTGGAAAATCCTCAGTATACTTTGGTTTCCGTTTATATATAGTATTCGTTCGCGCCGGTGTCATGGTAAGTGTGTAAAATATCCTGAATGGTAATACCGTCAAGGTATTGGTTGATTATTTTTTCAAGCCCCTGCCATACCCATAAGGTTTTGCAGGATTCTTTGCGCTCACACTGGTTTGGCTCATCCGCCAGACACGAAACCGGAAACAGCCCTCCCTCGGTAATCCGCAAGATTTGACCTACCGTGTACTGATCCGGCTCTTTTGCCAGCATATACCCGCCCTTGTTACCGCGGTTGGTCCGCAAAATGTCAGGACGGCTCAGCAGGGTAACGATCTGTTCAAGGTATTTTTTGGAAATATTCTCCCGCTCCGAAATATCTTTTAAGGAAATAAACCCGTCGTTCTTATGCTCAGCCAAGTCCAGAAGCATACGGAGCGAATACCGCCCTTTTGTCGATATTTTCACAACTTTACCCGCCTAATACTTGATATTCGATTATACCATAGGTTTACTATGTTTTCAAGGGGAATGGAATAAATAATGGCCGATGCGATTTTGGGGTAAAAGAACGATAATTAACAGACGAACCGAGTTTGTATTCCGGTGCGAGTTTTGTAGTGTTGTTAGGTGTAGATTTGTTCTTATCCCTATTCCTGTCTTTCAGGAAGCGCAAAGGTGACTGGTACCAAAATGGTATCAGTCACTATGCGCGGTCTTTTTTTGAAAAACGGCACAGTTCGGGCTTTTTAGGGACTGGGGAAATATGTCAGAAAATATTTTGTGTCCGAAGGCCGGGCCAGGAAAGGTCAAGCAGATGTTTGTCATCGGTAAGAAGAACAGCGTTTAAAATTATGGAGGTAGCGGCGACAATGCTGTCTGGTAACTTAACAGAAGCAGCACGGCGTATTTCAATGGCTTTTTTCTCAATAGTTTCGTTTAAGGGAATAACAGTTAAAGCATCGAGAAATTCCAGTATGTCTTTTTCCTCATCGTTTGACATATTACGTTTTGACAGCAGTTCCATTCGCACAATAACGCTGGTCAAAAGCTGTACCTCATCAATATCAATCCCCAACGATGATAGTTCGTATTTCCGGTCAAGCAGTTTAACGACAGCGCAGGTGTCAAAAACGAGGTTAGTCCCATTCATCACGGATAGCCCTTTGGTATGCGACGCCGTCACCGCCAAAAATCCCCTTGTGTCTTCCAAAAAGCCGCGAAATAGGTTTGCGATTGGGATTAGCGGCTTTTTCAGCCGCGGCTTGCATGGCTTCCTCGACAGTGTTATAGCTGCCGCCGGGCAGTGGAGCGGTGTCATATCGCTGTTCATTAGACCTTTGGACAGAGGCCGGAGTAAAGGTAAGTACAGCCCTCCCCATAGGTATTTCGCGGGGTACGTCAATGGTAAGCCGATGGTCGGCGGGTATTTCCACAGTTTGTGTAACTATCATACGTCCCTCCGGTCCGTTTGCCGAGTGGAATGGATTAAAGCACCGCCATACGGCGGTGTGCGTCATAAGGGAAATATATCATGAAAAAAAATAGCGAACAAGGTATCAATCACCAATTAAGGGGGTATATTTTGAAAAGAACATTATTATTTGCGGCATCGGCGTTATTATCCGCCTTTGCCTTTAATAAATTCTACCATTTAGCTATAATATTCCCAAAAGCAGGAGAATGTTCATGTATTCGACCAGGAAAACTGCCGGTCTGGGCCTCCTTTTCCTTTGTGCATTGGTTCTCATTCCTCCCCTCTGGGCGAATCCGCTCCCGGATGACGATCCCGCCCCCGATGATGACTCTTTTCTATTTGAGGCTCCCCCGCTCGTTTTTGAAGTTTCCCCCATTCTTGAACCCCGTTCCTTTGATGATATTTTTCCCAACTTTTCGCAAAGCAGAAAAAGAATGGTAATGAACGATACGGGGCTCAGATATTCATTTGAGAAGGATGGTTATCCGACGCTGGTTCCCAATCCGGATTCGGGGATTGATCTTCTCAGCGGCATCATGGCAAAAAAACCTTCTCATATTATTGAGGCTCTCGTCGTAGTGCCCTATAACAAAAGAGAACTTGACATGCTTGACGTTTACAACGCGCTGGGAAGGGTGAAAAACATAAAAGACCACACGGTTTCCGTAAACGGCATAGATATCCCCATTTTTACGGAAACAACCCGTCTGACAAGCGCCCGGAACAGAAAACCTATTCCCGATCCTCCACCCACCAATATACTTCCTTATTCGGAAACAATGTATGTTCTTTTTTTAGACCCGTATTTGGGGGATCTTTACCTTCAGGGAGACGTATCCATCAGCCTGTACGGCATAACCTACAGTATAACCAATTTCAGGGACGTTTCTTTTACTATTTTTCGGGTTATGAAAGCGGGACGGTTTTCAGCCATTATTTACGTTGAACCTATTAAAGAGGGAATGCTTATCTACGGCATGTCAGGGCTTTATTTACCCAACTTTATCGCCAAAAGAGTAAATCTAACTCCGAATATGAACAGGCGAATCACGGTGTTATTGGACTGGATTATTGAGGGCATGAGAATTCAGGAAGAAAACCGTCAGGATAAACTCTTCTACCGTCTGTTGAAAAATTGAAAAGAACAGATTCCTCTTGACAAACCGGACATTATAGAGCATTATATTCCTAGTAATCCTATATGATTACAAACATTAAGTAAGAGGAGAAAATTATGGCAAGAGTAGAGAAAATCACCGATCTTATCGGAAACACCCCATTGGTCAAAATTAACAAGCTTAATGAGGGCGGGGCGACGGTGTATGTAAAACTGGAGAGTTTTAACCCCCTGCATAGCGTCAAAGACCGTATCGCGCTTTCAATGATTGAGGCTGCCGAAAAAGAAGGCAAAATAAAGAAGGGGACGGTTATCATCGAGCCGACAAGCGGTAATACCGGTATCGGATTGGCTTTTGTCGCGGCGGTCAAGGGTTACCGGATAATTCTGACCATGCCGGAAACCATGAGTATTGAACGCCGTAAACTGCTCAAAGCGCTGGGAGCCGAGCTGGAGCTTACCGAAGGGGCCAAAGGCATGAAAGGAGCAATCGCAAAGGCGGAGGAACTGGCCGCGGCGACTCCCAATTCGTTCATTCCCCAGCAGTTCAATAACCCCGCCAATCCGGCTATACATGAAAAAACCACCGGGCCTGAAATCTGGAACGATACCGACGGGAAGGTTGATATTCTGGTTGACGGAGTGGGAACAGGCGGGACTTTGGCCGGAGCGGGAAGATTTTTAAAATCGAAAAAACCCAGCGTCAAGGTAGTTGCCGTGGAACCTGCCGCGTCACCGGTGCTTTCAGGCGGATCGCCCGGCCCGCATAAAATTCAGGGTATCGGAGCCGGTTTTCAACCGCAGGTTTATGACCCGTCTGTCATTGACGAGATTTACCAGACCGATGAGGTCAAAGCCGGAAACGCGGCGCGGCGGCTTGCAAAAGAAGAAGGCATCATTGTAGGAATTTCGTCCGGTTCCGTTCTTGAAGCAGCCTTAACGATCGCCAAACGGCCGGAAAACAACGGAAAAACCATCGTAGCCGTACTGCCTGATACCGGCGAGCGTTACCTGTCAACATGGCTGTGGGAAGAGTGATATTGCCAGACCACTAAAAATATTGAAATATACTTGGTATACAAAAATATATTTTTCTTGTAATATTTTATGATCTGAGTATGTATATTATATATTTTTAGTGGCCAGATTGAAAAACACTAAAATCAAGGAGATTTTATGGCAACGGCAGAATTAAACGCGCTGAATAAGGCGCAAGCGTACCAACTGACGGATATTACCAAAACCCCGCCGCAATTCGGCGCGATTACGCCGCGCTGGCTGACACGTTTTCTGGAATTCAAAGGCCTGGAAGCCGGTATTTACCGGGTAAACAAGGTAGTTGAAGGAGAAACGCCGCTTGACGTTCTTTGCTCATCGGAAAAAAAGAGCGCCGAGATTCCCGAAGGTTATGTACAGTATCAGCAGAAACCGCGGGAATATATCCTCAATTCGATTTCCACCATTATCAATGTTGATACCGCCGTGGAGGATGTGTTTTCTTCGCCCTATGATCAGACAAAAGAACAACTTCATCTGGCGATTGAAAGTTTGCGTGAGCGGCAGGAGAGTCAACTCATCAATAACGATGATTACGGCCTGTTGAAAAATGTTCCGGACAGCCAGCGCATAAGCCCCGGAAACAAAGCGGGTTCACCCATGCCCGATGATCTGGACGAATTGATTTCCAAAGTGTGGAAAGAGCCGGCGTTTTTCCTGGCGCACCCGCGGGCTGTTGCCGCTTTTCAGCGGGAATGTACGCGCAGAGGCGTTCCCCCCAATACCACTTCACTTTTTGGCGGCACGTTTATTCTGTGGCGCGGCATCCCCATCATACCTACTGATAAACTGTTTGTGGACGGCTTGAAAAATCCCAAGAGCAAGGGCGGTAAAACCAATATTCTGTTGGTGCGCACCGGAGAGGCAAAACGCGGGGTTGTCGGCCTGTACCAGACAGGTTTACAGAACGAACAAGGGAGGGGACTTTCCGTGCGTTTCAGGGGAGTAGATAACAAGGGACTTGCGTCCTATCTCCTGTCGCTGTACTGCTCAGCCGCAATTCTTTCAGACGACGCCATAGCCGTTCTTGAAGATGTGGAAGTGGGTAATTACTATGATTACTCCTAACGATTACGGACTGCCTGATCCCAAAGAACTTGAACAATGGGCCTTGCCCTATTTTCCCGAATTTCAGGGAAAAAAAACCGATAAAGACAAAGACGCCCAAACCGCGTATTCTCCCGTTGTCGCGCCGTATACCGGCACGCCTACCGGTATGCCTTCTGAAGGGGCGCTTTTTAAAAGCTCTCCTCTGGGCTCAGGCGGTTTTGACGTAAACCGTATTCGCGGCGATTTTCCCATCCTGAACGAGAGAGTTGCGGGCGGCAAGCCGCTCATCTGGCTTGACAACGGAGCGACAACGCAAAAACCCAACGCGGTAATAGACCGTATTTCGTATTTTTACCGGCACGAAAATTCAAACGTCCACCGCGGCGCGCATGATCTTGCCGCACGCTCCACCGACGCCTATGAAACGGCGCGGGAAACCACCGCGAAATTTTTGGGCGCGCCGTCAAAGGACAATATCGTGTTTGTGCGCGGGACAACGGAAGGCGTTAATCTCGTGGCTCAAAGTTATGTAAAACCCCTGCTGGGTCCCGGCGATGAAATAATACTCACTATTCTTGAACACCACGCCAATATTGTCCCCTGGCAGATGATAGCGCAGGAAACCGGCGCGTTGATAAAAGTCGCTCCGGTTGACGATACGGGACAGATTATTTTGTCCGAATACGCGCGGCTTTTCTGCCCCCGCACAAAGTTTGTTTCGGTAACACACGTTTCAAACGCGTTGGGAACCATTACCCCGGTTCGGGAGATGATTCAAATCGCCCACGGAAACGGAGCGCGCATCCTTATCGACGGGGCACAGTCGGTGGCCCATACGCCGCTGAATGTCAGCGAACTGGACGCGGATTTTTTTGTGTTCTCCGGACATAAAATTTTCGGGCCTACGGGCATAGGCGCGGTGTACGGAAAAGCGGACGCGCTGGAAGAAGCCAAACCGTATCAGGGCGGCGGCAATATGATAAAGGACGTAACCTTTGAACGCACGGTGTACAATCCCGCGCCATCCAAGTTTGAAGCGGGAACCGGCAATATTGCCGACGCCGTCGGTCTTGGCGCGGCGCTTGATTATGTTTCCGGCATTGGAATAGCTAACATCGGCGCGTATGAACATGAACTGCTTGATTACGCGACCCGCGAACTGAAACGCATCAACGGACTGCGCCTTATCGGCACGGCGGCGGAAAAAGCGAGTGTTCTGTCCTTTGTGCTGGACAACGCAAGCGTTGAACAGGTTGGCAAACATCTCGCGAACCACGGCATTGCCGTACGCGCCGGACACCACTGCGCGCAGCCGATATTGCGCCGCTTCGGGCTGGAAGCGACAGTGCGCCCAACGATTGCGTTCTACAACACCGCCGAAGAAATTGACAAACTGGTATGCGCAATCAGGGAAATTGCGTTGTAACTGTAACTGATGTCATGCGTGTAAACTTAAGAAGAATATAACCACGGAGTACACGGAGTACCACGGAGTTTTGATACGAAAATCTTCCCCTCCGTGAAACTCCGTGTACTCCGTGGTAAAAATTCTTAAGTTAATATGTGTGGTGATTGATATCATCAAGGGAATAAAATGGAAATTGACAATGAGATAGAACAAATCGCCGCGGAATTACTCAGCGATTTTCAGAAGAAGCGCGATGTCGCAAAACAGCCGGTAAAATCAGTCATAATCGATATTATCAGCAAACTGCAGCACCTTCTGTTTCCGGGAATCTTTGAAAGCGTTTTAAGCGGCGGCTCGGCAAAAAATAAACTCAACGTTATGCTGGAAGAAGTTTCCAATGATTTAGCCGCGCAGACAAGACTGGCTTTACGTTATGATCTGCGTTACAAAGACACCGATCAGGACGAGATTGATAAAACAGCGTGGGAAATAACGCGCCAATTTATCCTCAAGATTCCGACCATCAAAGATTTTCTGGAAAAAGATATTGAAGCGGCGTACAGCGGCGACCCCGCCGCGTACAGCAAAGCGGAAATTGTCATATCGTATCCCGGCATTTACGCCACAATGGTTTACCGGATAGCGCATGAACTGTATTTGCTGTCAGTGCCGCTTATCCCCAGAATTATGAGCGAATACGCGCACAGCGCTACCGGCATTGACATTCACCCAGGCGCGACGATAGGCAAGTATTTTTTTATAGACCACGGCACGGGTATTGTAATAGGCGAGACCGCCATTATCGGAAACAATGTAAAATTGTATCAGGGAGTAACGCTGGGCGCGTTGTCCACCAAGGGGGGCCAAAGCATAAAGGGCGTTAAGCGCCATCCTACCATTAGCGATAATGTTACGATATATTCCGGCGCCAGCATTTTGGGAGGAGACACCATTATCGGCGAGGGCGTGGTAGTCGGCGGAAACGCCTTTGTGATACGGTCTGTGCCGGAGAAAACCCGCGTCAGCGTAAAAAACCCCGAATTGCAGTTTAAGAGCAGTGGCAATATTTCCACCCACATGGAACTGGATCAGCTTGATTTTTGGCATTACGAGATTTAGAATACATTTATGACAAAAGTACGAATGGATTCGCTTATCAAGGCAATAGCTACCGCTCTGGATATTGTAGAGGGTCAGCTTATAGGAGCCAGTACCAATCACGGCAAGCGAATTGCCGTCCTGTGCGCAAAAATGGGCCAGGTTCTGGGAAAAAATACGGAAGAAATCACCGCTCTGGCTGTTTGCGCGCTGCTCCATGACAGCGCTCTTACCGAATACATTCTTTCCGAGAGAGCAGACGGAAACCGTGACACGGCCATGAAGAAACACTGCGAAATCGGCCAGCGGAATGTGGATGCCCTCTGCTTTAAAACAAATGTAAAAGACTTTGTTCTCTATCACCATGAACACGCCGATGGAACGGGACCGTTCGGCATACGGGAAGGAGAAGGCCCCCTTGAAGCGGAACTTATTACCATTGCCGATTCCATTGATGTCGCCCACCATCTGCAAAGGCTGGAGCCTGAAGAATTGCCCGCTATCAGGAACATAATTGTTAATGAAACCGGCAAACACTACAGCAAGACAGCGGCGGAAACGATGCTGAAAATTCTCGACTGGCCTACCGTTCTGTCCCTCAAAGACAATGTCATTAAACAAACGGCGGCGGCTTCCCTGTCTCCCTGGACTGTCGACATACAAACAGAAACTGTTTTTGGCCTGGCTGATTTTGTCGCCAAGATCATCGACTACAAATCGGTTTTTACCGAGAAACATTCAACCCAGATTGCCAATAAAGCCTGGTTTATGGGGAAATATTACCGGTATACTCCGGAAAAACTTGCGGAATTGTATCTGGCGGCGTCTTTGCACGATCTGGGTAAATTGGGGACTCCTTCTGAGATTCTGGAAAAACCCGGCAAACTTACCGGGGAAGAATTTGAAATTATCAAGAATCATGTTCACCTGACGTGGGAACTTCTTAATGAGGTTGAAGGCTTTGAGACTATATGCCAATGGGGGTCCAACCATCATGAAAAACTGGATGGCAGCGGTTACCCTTTTGGGAAAAAGGCTTCTGAACTTGACTTTAATTCCCGGCTGCTGGCGTGCCTTGACTTATATCAGGCGATCTGCGAAGAAAGACCTTACCACCCCGGACGCAGCCATAAAGACACCATGCAGATACTCTACGAAATGGCGGACGCGGGAAAAATTGACAAGGATATTTGCAAAGACTTCGACATTGCCCTTGCCCCCTACGATTATAAAGATGTGCCGCCGCCGGGAGTATCAGATGCCGCGAATATTAACCATGAAAGGACTTGAAAACACTGTAAACCTATGGTATATATAGGATATTATGGATATAAGCACACTATGCGTACACGGTTGTGAAAAAAAATTTGACACAACCGGAGCGGTTGCCGTTCCGATATTTGCCTCGGCCACCTTCGCTCATCCGGGCGTGGGACAGAGTACCGGCTTTGATTACTCCCGCTCGCTCAATCCTACCAATGTTCATCTGGAAGACACTATCGCCGCATTGGAAGGAGGCAGCCACGCCGTGGCGTTTTCTTCCGGCATGGCGGCGGTTTCGGCATTGATGGAACTGTTTTCGCCGGGCGGCCATATTATCGTTTCCGATGATCTGTACGGTGGCACAGTCCGTCTTTTTTCGCACATATCCCAAAAGAACGGCGTAAAATTTTCTTACGCCGCCACGCTAAAAGATTTAGAAAATAAAATAACCCCGTCCACAAAAGCCGTGTTTGTAGAAACGCCCTCCAATCCCATGATGCGCGTAACGGATATGGCGGCGGTCGCGGCCATTACGCGAAAAAATAACGCGCTTTTTATTATTGACAATACATTTCTTACACCCTATTTTCAAAAACCGTTTTCTCACGGAGCGGATATTGTTCTGCACAGCGGAACAAAATATTTAGGCGGGCATAACGATACTCTGGCGGGGCTGTTAGTCGTAAAGAGCGATGACCTTGCGGAAAAACTCAGGTTTATCGCAAAAACAACCGGCGCGTGTCTTTCGCCCTTTGACAGTTTTCTGATTATCCGCGGAATTAAAACGCTTGCCGTCCGCATGGAACGACAGCAGGAGACCGCCCAACAAATTGTGCGCTGGCTTTCGAAACAAAGCACGGTAAAAAAAGTGTATTATCCGGGATTGCAGGAACATCCCGATTATGCGGTATCCTGCCGCCAGACAAGCGGTTTCGGCGGTATGCTTTCTTTTTCCGTGCGCGACGGGCAAACGGCGACACATATACTTGAAAGCGTAAAGATTATAAAATACGCCGAAAGTTTAGGCGGCGTTGAAAGCCTCATTACCTACCCCATGCTTCAAACCCACGCAGATCTTCCCGAAAGCGAGCGGAACGCGCGGGGTATAGACGAGTGTTTATTGCGCCTGTCCGTCGGACTGGAAGCCGCGGATGACTTAATCGCCGATCTTAAACAGGCATTCAGGTAACTGTATATGAAATATGACTTTGACAGCGTAATAGACAGAAGCAATTCCTACAGTATCAAATACGAGCCTGCCTGGCGCGGAAAGCCCTCCGACGTACTGCCCCTATGGGTTGCCGATATGGATTTCGCGGCGCCGCCCTGCGTGCAAGAAGCGCTTATCCACCGCGCCCAGCATGGAATCTTCGGATACTCCGAACCGGACGCGGCGTATTTTAACGTTGTGCAAGAATGGTTTCAAGAACATTTTAACTGGACTGTTCAGCGCGACTGGCTGACTATTACTCCGGGAATAGTAAACGCGTTGTACATAGCCGTCCGCGGGTTAACAGAACCGGGAGACAGCATTGTTATACAACAGCCCGTGTATTATGCCTTTGAATCGAGTATAAGACAAACCGGACGGCAGTTGCTGATCAATGAACTGGTGTACAGCGATGGATGTTACCATATAGATTTTCAGGATTTTGAGGAAAAAATCAGACAGGCGAAACTGTTCATTATGTGCAATCCGCACAATCCGGTTGGCCGTGTCTGGAAAGCTGATGAACTGACGCGCATGGGCGAAATATGCCTGCGCCACGGCGTAACTGTTATCACCGATGAAATTCATCAGGATTTTATTTTTTCCGGATACCGGCACCTTGTATTCGCCGCTCTTAACCCGGACTTTGCAAACATAACCGTTACCTGTACATCCCCATCAAAGACCTTTAATCTGGCGGGATTGCTTCACGCCAATATTTTTATTTCCAACAAGGAATTGCGCGATAAATATAACAAAGAATACGCGCGGTGCGGTTTAAGCCAGCCGGGTGTAATGGGACTGGTTGCCTGCAAAGCGGCGTATGAAGGCGGCGCCGAATGGCTGAATGAACTTTTGGACTACCTTGCTGAAAATATGCTGCTGCTTAAAACATCTCTTTCCCGGAATATTCCCCAAATTAAATTCATTGAACCTGAGGGAACATATCTTGCGTGGCTGGATTGTAACGAACTTGGGCTTTCCGCGCAAAAACTGAACGAAACACTTACGCATCAGGGAAAATTATGGCTGAGCGCCGGTTATTCGTTCGGAAAAGGCGGAAAAGGCTTCGAGCGCATGAATGTCGCCTGCCCCCGTTCCGTACTGCACAACGCGCTGGAACGGTTAAAAAATATAGACTGGGAAAATATGGAAAGGGAATAATATGAATATTTTGGAACTTGTCGGCAACACTCCGGTAATTGAACTAAAAAACATATTCGGCGCGTTAAACGGAGTTTCCCTGTTTGCCAAAGCGGAATATTTTAACCCAAGCGGTTCCGTTAAAGACCGCGCCGCAAAAGCCATGATGCTGCACGGCATTAACTCAGGACAGCTTACCAAAGATAAAATTTTATTGGACTCCACCAGCGGTAATACCGGCATTGCGTACGCCATGTTTGGAGCGGCGCTTGGTTACCGGGTAAAACTATTTATGCCGGCAAACGCCAGCGAAGAAAGAAAAAAACTTATTCGCGCTTATGGCGCGGAAATTGTAGAAACAGACCCGCTTGAAGGCTCTGACGGCGCCTACCGCACGGTAATGGAGTTGGCCAAAAAAGAGCCGGACTTGTATTTCTTCCCCAACCAGTACGATAATCTTGAGAATCCGCGCATGCATTATGAAACAACCGGCGTTGAACTGTATAACCAATGCAAGCCTAGTCATTTTGTCGCCGGAACCGGCACTTCGGGAACCTTTATGGGCGTTTCCAGACGGCTTAAAGAGATTGATTCGTCCATACAAACCGTTCTTATGCAGCCGGACTCACCGTTCCACGGGCTTGAGGGAATGAAGCACATGGAATCAACCATAACGCCGAAAATATTTGACAAGAACATCGCCGATTTACACATAACAGTTAAAACAGAAGACGCTTACAAAACCTCGCGGCGGCTTGCCGCGGAAGAAGGGGTGTTTGTCGGGATAAGTTCAGGGGCAAATGTGTACGCCGCTATGGAATTGGCAAAAACGCTGCCCGCTGGGTCGCGGGTTGCTACCATACTGTGCGATAACGGCAACCGCTATATGTCACAGCCGTTATGGAAGGAGATTTAATACAATGTATACACCGCAAAGACTTCACACAAAGGACACAAAGGAACAAAGATCACAAAGAAGGATAAAAGAATTATTGTCTGTTATCTATGCGTGTAGTTATACATATAAGTTTTCAAACAACAACACCCTTATTTTTCTTTGTATTCTTTTCTTTCTCCGTGTTCTTGGTGTGAACTATTCGGAGAAAAATGCATGATTCAACTTTCTTCTGAACTGGAAAAAAATATCAGAGCGGACGGCGAAACCGCCTATCCCAATGAATGTTGCGGCGTTTTAATCGGCGAAGTTGACAATGCGGGAATTAAAACAGCCAGAAGCACGCTAACCATTGATAACGCGAGGGAAGACGGAGAGCAATACCACCGCTTCCTTATAACGCCGGAAGATATGATGAAAGCGGAACAAACCGCGCGATCAATGAAACTTGACGTTATCGGCTTCTACCACTCGCACCCCGACCATCCGTCAGCGCCATCCGGTTATGATAAAGATCACGCGCTGCCTTTTTACTCGTATGTGATTGTATCGGTAGACAAGGGCAAGGCGCAGGTTCTTACCAGTTGGGAGCTTACCAATGACAGAACTGATTTTATACAGGAAAATATAAATTGATTGTCCAAAGCGCCCTATAAGAGGGCCATATTTGAGTATTTACATTATATCTTCTTTTAATAATCCGTATTCATAAGTATCAAGCCATATTGGATTGTTATTTTTTTCCTTGCTGAAAAATATGTTTTTCCTCAATTTACCTTCACGTTTAAACCTTAATCTTTCCAGTAATTTCCATGATTTTACATTTTTGGGATTACAATGCGCGACAATCCTGTGGATATTTGATTTAGAAAATTGACACTGTATAAAATTTTGCATTGCCTCCGCGGCAAAACCTTTTCCCTGATATTTTTTATTGAAAATATATCCTATTTCATATGTCAATAAATTTGTTGGTTCTATTGTATTAAAATAAATATGTCCTATAATTTTATTCTCGGATTTCAATTCTACGGCAAAAAACGCGCGGTTTTTTGATCTTGCAATACACAGTTTTCTTGATTTTTCCATGGTTATTGGTTTTCCGGGCTCATACCTATAAGTCTGTCTGTCTGATAAATATTCATAAAGATCAGCATAATCATTTTCCGTAAACGGGCGTATTTTTAATCTTGCAGTAACCATTGGTATTTTATCTCTTTATCAACTGCGCCTTAAGGCTGAATGTAAACGGTATTTTCCTGTCAAAAAACGGGAAATGATATTCTCCCTCAATGCCTCTTTCCATTCCGCCCATGTCAAAATACAGAGTGTCATATTCATTAAAAAATTCTATCGTTAATCCGGCGTTTATCAATGAATTTATTATATCGCTGACTTTATACATCCATTCATAATGATCGCTCTTTTTTGCTTCGGAAAACCATCCGCCAAGCATATTATTATGTTCCGGTTCCCTGATAAAATAAGGATATTTTATTTCCAGTTTATTTTCTTTTAATTTTTCTTCATCAAAAACCATATAAAAGGGATGTCCGTCAAGCACATATAAAACGCCGTTTTCCTTCAATAAATGCTTTATTGTTTCAGCCCATCTATTCAAATCGGGAAGCCAGCATAATACCCCTTCGGTTGTAAACACCATATCGTATTTTTTATTGTGTTTTTCCTTGAAGTCCATAATGTCCGATTCTATAAAGTCGATATTGGTAACGCCCAATTCCCGCGCCATTTGCCGCGCGTATTTTATGTTATCGGGCACCAGGTCAACTCCGGTAACAACCGCTCCTTTTTGGGCCAATAAAATGGTATCTGCCCCCGCGTTACATTGAAGGTGAATTACGGTTTTTCCGGAAACATCTCCCAATTCTCTTTCAATGATTTTACTGAAATTACACTTTTTTTCCCGCAACGCCTTCTTACAAAATTCATAATGGTCTTTTGACAATAATCCCCAGGCTGTTTTATTCGCCTCAACTTCTTTCATTTTAAGATACTCCCTTCCTGCGTTTTATTTTCATCCACTCTTTTATTCAATAATTCAACCATTATTATATTAAGTATCAATATGCCGCCGATAAACAACGGAAAAACATTAAAACCAAAAAACGACGTTATCTGTCCAAACAAGGGAGGCATAAAGGTAGTTCCGATATACGCGCTTGCCATTTGTATTCCCATTATTGCCTGCGATTTTTCACTGCCAAAATTTCTGGGGGTCTCGTGTAAAAGACTGGGGTATATGGGAGCGCATCCCAGTCCAATTATAAAAAATCCGGGTAATAACAGTATCCCGCCAACAGGCAGGACTAACGCAATAATCCCGCAAGCGATAAGAACCTGTCCCAAACGAACCATTTGACGGTTATTTAATCTCATCGTCAGAAAACCGGAAATAAAGCGGCCGAATGTTATACCGATATAATATAATGAAATCCATCGGGCGGCCATTTCGGGGGATATATTCTTTTCCATAACCAGAAAGCTGCTTCCCCATAATCCGGTTGTGGTTTCAAGGCTGCAATAACAAAAAAACGCGACCAGGATTTGTTTTACCCCGGCAGTGTGAAACAGTTCTTTAAATTTTTTCCCTTTGGAAATCTCATTTTTCTCATTGCTGTTTTGAGGTTTATTTTTTCCCCATAATGATATAGTGATAAATAATACCGCCACAAGACAACATTGAATCAAACCAATCGTACGATAACCCATGTTCCACGAGTTTTTATGCATCAAAAAAAATGACATGATAATCGGACCTGTCGAAGCCCCAACGCCCCAGAAACAGTGAAGCCAACTCATGTGTTTTGCCTTATAATGCAGCGCGACATAATTATTCAGAGCCGCGTCAACGGAACCGGCGCCCAATCCAAGAGGAACAGCCCAAAGGCATAACAATACAAAAGCGCCGGAAAAAGAAAATCCCAAAAGGGCAACGGCGGTCATTGAAACACTCAAAGCGGTAACAATGCCCGTTCCCAGCCGCCTTATGATTTTTTCGCTGAAAATACTTGAAATAACCGTCCCGCCGGCGATAATCATTGAAACATATCCGGCATAATGCAGCGGAACATGTAAGCCGCCGTACATTGACGGCCATGCCGACCCAAGCAGTGAATCCGGCAAGCCCAGGCTAATAAACGAGAGATAAATAATTATCAGCAGTACGGTCGATATCATTTCTTTGTCCTATAATTCATTCTATTATAGCATAATGAATTATTATGAAATGAACATTTTTAATCATTTCCGTAATATATATTATGCCATTGCATAACCCATGATACTCATCAAACATATCAATATTACAATTACTATTGATAGTATGGTAATAACCTTTTTATGGGCATATTTTATTGAAAGACCCAATATTCCGATAAACAGCGCTACATATATTATTGCCTCAGGATAGCCTAAAATTTGATACATATACGGTATTTTTGTGTAGATGTATCCATCAAATGATCCTATAGTCGGGCCAATGGTTGATAATAATGACAGCCCGATAACAATCAGACCCAATTTTAACAAGCCATATTTTTCTTCAAAAAATATTTTCCGTAAAGGCAATAAAATCAACGCTATAATTATTCCGCGAAATACTTGCAATAAAGGCCCTAACGCGACAATCGGCGTATCAACAGGAAGCATAAATGTCGATATTATTTCTGTTGCGAATAATTCCCGGTAATTTATTACCACAACCGCAAAAATACCGGCAATAAAATATGCTATGGTATGAGCATATATAATTTGCCAAAAATACCGTACCACACCGGATTTCTTTTCCATTATTTCCTCCTGTTTTTATTGATGGCACATAAAGAACAAACCAATATAAACCAACAACACCAGAAATAATAATAACTTTTTCAAGTTTTCTCCGTTAAATATATCCCATAATAAGCAATAACAATGAATGACCTGTAACTCAATGCAACTCAGATACGAAAAACGGCAGCTTGGGCATGATTTTCGGCAGCTTGGCAAAAATGATCTTGCGTGAACACAAAATACAAATTAATATCTGAAATATGAAAGTTACCATCAACACTGACGAACGATACACAGAGACTGAGATTACGGTCAACTGTAACCGTGTAAGTGATGATATTGATAAATTACTTGCCGCTATACGATTGTTGGACATGAAACTCACGGGACGTAAAGACGGGCGGCAGTATATCCTTGAAGCCGCAGATGTCGTGTATATTGACAGTATTGATAAACATACCTTTCTTTATACCTTAAACGGTGTATATGAAAGCTCCCTTAAATTATATGAACTGGAAGCAAAACTTGCCGACCGTGATTTTTTACGGGCAAGTAAAAACTGCCTTTTCAATATAAACCATATACATTCAATCGAGCCTGATTTTGACCGCAGGCTTATCTTGTCAATGACAGGTGATATTAAACTGATAGTGTCGCGTCAATATGCCGCGGCGGTAAAGGAAAAATTGGAGGCTTATTATGATTGAAAAAAAATATGGAACTGCGCTGGCAACAGAGCTGTTCCGAAGATTCGCAGTTATTTTTTCATTGGCAATAATCGCCATAACCATAGCGGGAATATTAATTGAGCTCAAGGGCCGGGATATGCGCAATGTGTCAAGCCTGTTTGCGCTTGGCAGCGGATTACAGTACAGCACTGTTCTGCAAACAGCGGGTTTTTCCTTGATAATAGCCATTTCTTCGGTATTGTTGTTTTCTGAACATATACAAACGAAAATAAATTTTTTATTCCGGGGCTTTTTATTATTGCTGGTAACTTTGGTTACCACTTCAATTTTTGCGATAATCTTTAATTGGTTTCCCCAGGATAATTTTCAGGGGTGGATTGGTTTTGCGCTTTGTACCATTGTCTGCTTTGCTGTCTGCTTCGCTTTGACGATGCTCAAATTAAAGTTTGAAGGCAAAAAGTATACTAAATTATTGGCAGGCTATAAAGCGCGGCACAATAATTTAATATAATCTTTTAGGGCAAAGAACATTTCTGATTTTTTATGGGAGTAAACCACTCCATTTGACAAAACTCACCGTCATAAGCTTCTACATCTATTTTCTCAAAGTATACATCGCTCATTCGGGAAAAATTCCGGCCATACTCGCAGTCAAAAAACTTCTCAATGGCGGAATACATATTTTTTGCCCTGTTGCGGTTAATCTCAAAATAATGATGCCGCCCTATGTAACAGAACCTGGCGCATAACGAAGGGTTAAACGTATAACCGTCAAATCCTTCAGGGATATTCTTTAGCGTCTTCACCTGGATTGAGGGTAAATACCAATTATAGTCGGCGTCTATGCCGCCTGTTCTGGTCAATCCAATATAAACATCTGGTTCTGTCGAATTTGTTATCTTACCGCGGTCATTTTCCCAAAAATGTTTTCCTGCTTTTGGAGCCATGTTAATTGAATCGCTGTAGGGTATTTTATATTTCCTGCCTATGACATAAAACTGCGGAACCATAACTATTTCCGGTTCAAACATTATGCCATTTTGAAATAATTGCGCGCCAAGCAGATTAAGGGGAGGCGTTACTTTTACTATCTTACCGGCTTTACGGATAATGCCCGGAGTAACGCCGAATTCCCGCTTAAAGGACCTTAAATATGACTGCTCGTATTCAAAACCATATTCCAGGGCAATATCCAATACTTTGAAATCGGTATTGAATAAACTCTCAAGGCTTGCCGTTAGTTTGCGGGAACGTATGTAGGTCCCAAGGGGCTGTTTGAACGCGAATTTGAATAACCTTTGTAAATGGACTGACGAAATTCCCAAATTATCCGCCAGAAAATCGGCATTTACATTTTCTTTTATATTCTTTTCTATCTCATTCAGTACGCTTTCAAGCAAATCACCCGGCTTATACATCATTTTCCTCTTATTCAGGCTAAACAGCCTCTATTGACCCTTTCTGCTGTTGTATAATAAAATCCTACTATAAAATATATATATTATAGAAGCATCCGATAATGCTATACAAAAAAATCCAAGGAGGTACTAATTGATAAAAATTCTCATCCCTTACGCGCTCAGGGCATTTACCGAGCGCAACGCGGAGGTGGAAGTAGAAGGCGGCACGGCAGGCGACGCAATCAACGCGCTCGCAAGCGCCTACCCTGCCCTAAAAACCCACCTGTTCACAGAAAGCGGACAGCTTCGCGACTTCATCAACTTGTTTGCAGGCGGCGTCAACATCAACAGCCTGCAGGGACTTAATACGCCCGTTGCAGATAACGGTGAACTGATGATAGTTCCCGCTATCGCCGGCGGCAGCGGCGGCGACCATGTCGGCGATAGCACCGGCTCAGAGCTTACCAACGAAGAAATCGGGCGTTACAGCCGCCATTTGCTTTTGCCGGAAATAGGCGTTGAAGGGCAAAAAAAATTGAAGGCGACAAAAGTCCTCATTGTCGGCACGGGCGGGCTGGGCGCGCCGCTCGCCCTGTATCTTGCGGCGGCGGGCGTGGGGACAATCGGCCTGGTGGATTTTGATGTGGTGGATGAATCAAATCTCCAGCGGCAGATTATTCACAGCACGCGCGATGTGGGCAGGCCCAAGACCGCGTCCGCAAAAGACAGAATCAAGGGGATAAACCCGCTGGTGAATGTAGTAACGCATAACGCGATGCTTACCAGCCAGAACGCGATGGAACTTTTTGCCGATTATGACATTATCGCGGACGGAACCGATAATTTTCAAACGCGCTATCTGGTAAACGACGCCTGCGTATTTTTGGGCAAACTCAATGTTTACGGCTCGGTGTTTCAGTTCGACGGACAGGCCACTGTTTTTGGCGCAAAAGACGGCCCCTGCTACCGCTGTCTGTACCCTTCCCCGCCGCCGCCCGGACTTGTTCCTTCCTGCGCGGAGGGCGGGGTTATGGGCGTTCTGCCCGGCATTATAGGCACCATTCAGGCGGCGGAAACGATTAAACTCATAGTAGGCGGAGCGAAGCCGCTGGTTGGCCGCCTGCTTTTGTTTGACGCGTGGCGCATGGCGTTCCGCGAATTAAAACTTGAAAAAAATCCCGACTGCCCCGTATGCGGGAAAAATCCTTCCATTCATGAATTAATTGATTATGAACAATTTTGCGGTTTGAAAAAGAACGCCGACAGTAAACCAATAGATACCATAACCGCTCTTGAATTAAAAAAACGCCTTGATAACGGAGATAAAATTCAATTTATAGATATACGCGAACCGCATGAACGCGCCATTGTAAAATTCCCCAATGCTCTGGTAATACCGCTTGGCCAACTGGAAAGGCGCAAGGAAGAACTGGACCCATCCGTAGACGCGGTATTTCTCTGTAAAATCGGCCAGCGCAGTATTTTGGGAATACGCACTTTACAAGACGCGGGCTACAAAGGCAAACTGCTGAACCTGCAAGACGGCCTGAATGCATGGGCTCGCGATGTGGATAAAAGCATGCCGGTATACTGAGAATTATATATACCGAACAATCATATTCATTTTCCATACCCCGGTTTTGTCAAAAATAACGAAAAATAGAATATCTTTTTCATAACAAGAAAATCAGAAAAAACAACAAAAAATTATATTTTCATCATACATGTGAATAGAAAATAAAATTATATTTTATTATCACAAACAGGGGGAAAATGTTTCCACGTTGTGGAATGATGAAACGGCTAACATAGGAGAGAACAATGAAAATCGGTTTTAAGCTTACGGCAATTATGGTTGCGCTTGGTTTGTTCGCCATTGTCTCGGTCAGCATTACTCTGCTTATCCGATCCCGGTCCAGTATCAGCAACCTCTCGGAACAATACGCCGTCAGCATGGCCAATGACTCCGCCGCTGATATTGTCAATTTTATTGATTCCTATATGTACAAGGTGGAAACCGTCGTTGATGTTATGGAACAGTACCATTACATGATAATTGCCAATCGCCGGACTTTTTTTAATTTTATACTTGCGGGCATAACGCGGGAAAACCCCGGAATTATCGCCGCGTGGTGCGTATGGGAACCGGACGCTTTGGAAGGCGATGACCGGCAGTTCATGGGAACCAAAGGAACCAGTTTAACCGGCCGTTTTACCCCCTACTATTACTGGGATAACGGAAAAATCGAACAGAGTGTTCTGGAAGATTTTGAAGACCCTGCCTATCTTTTGCCCAAAAAAACAGGTTTACTGACAATTTTGGACCCCTACGAGTACGAAGTGGGCGGAAAAATGATATTGATGACCACAATCAGCGCTCCGATATGCAACAACGACAAGGTTGTGGGAGTTATGGGTTTTGACCTTCCCTTGGCGGACATTCAGGAAATTTCCCAGACCCAAAAGCCTTTTCCCGACGCCGTAACCGCGGTATTCAGCAACAATGGCACGGTTACCGCCCATTTTGACGAAAGCCGTATCGGAAAAAATTTAAAGGATACCGAAACGGACATGGCGGGCCGGTATCTCAATGATTTTGTGAATGCCGTTACCACGGGCAAACCGTATTTTTTTACCAATTACATCGAAGCAATAGAAGCGGAAATGAAAGTGTTTTCCTTTCCCATTACCTTCGGAGATAAAAAAACCGCCTGGAGTTATGCGATAGCTGTTATGAGCAATACGATAATGGCCCCGGTTTACGAAATGCTTGAATTAACCATAATGATAAGCGTTGTGGTATTGGTTCTCGTAGTTGCGGCGGCGCTGTTTCTGTCCCGGTCCATCAGCAAACCAATCATCAAAGTGGCCGATACCCTCAAGGATATTTCCGAGGGCGAAGGCGATCTGACGCGGAGCATTGCCGTTCATTCAAAAGACGAAATTGGCAGCCTGGCCCTGTACTTCAACAAGACTTTGGAGAAAATCAAGAACCTCATCGTAACCATCAAAAAAGAGGCGGTAAGCCTCCACAATGTCGGTAATGATCTTGCCAGCAACATGACCGAAACCGCCGCGGCTGTCAATCAAATCACGGCCAACATCCAGAGTATCAAGGGCCGCATAGTAAACCAGAGCGCCAGCGTAACCGAAACCAACGCCACCATGGAACAGGTTGTCGCGAACATCAATAAACTCAACGGCCATGTGGAAAACCAGAGCAACAACATTTCCCAGGCTTCCTCCGCCATAGAGGAAATGGTAGCCAATATCCATTCGGTTACCGAAACTCTGGTTAAAAACACCACCAATGTAAAAACCTTAAAAGAAGCCTCCGAAGTAGGCCGCGGCGGATTACAGGAAGTGGCGGCGAATATACTGGAGATAGCCCACGAATCCGAAGGCCTGATGGAGATAAACTCGGTAATGGAAAACATCGCCAGCCAGACCAATTTATTGAGTATGAACGCGGCGATTGAGGCGGCACACGCCGGGGAAGCGGGCAAGGGTTTTGCCGTTGTCGCGAACGAAATTCGCAAACTGGCGGAAAGCTCCGGCGCGCAGTCCAAAACCATCAACAATGTTCTGAAAAAGATAAAAAGTTCTATCGACAAGATAACCAAATCCACCGAAAACGTATTAACCAAATTCGAGGCGATTGACTCAAGCGTCAAGACGGTGGCGGAACAGGAAGAAAACATCCGCAGCGCGATGGAAGAGCAGGGAACGGGAAGCAGGCAAATCCTCGAAGGTATCGGCAATGTGAATAACATCACCCGGCAGGTAAAGAGCGGTTCCCAGGAAATGCTTGATGGGGCAAAAGAAGTAATACAGGAAAGCAACAACCTGGAAAAGGCAACCCAGGAAATAACCAGCGGCATGAATGAAATGGCTTCCGGCGCGGATCAAATCAACGTAGCGATACACCACGTCAACGAAATAAGCAACAAAAACCGCGAGGGCATTGACACTTTAACAAGGGAAGTTTCACGATTCAAGGTGGACTAACCTCAAAAACGTCGCGCGTTTTTGAGGAGCTTTGTACCGTACTGGGCTTGACAGGATTATCACTTTTCTCTATAATCATAGTAAACCAGTAGGTAATACGGGTTAGTTATGATTAAGGAGAGTGTGATTATGAAAAAGAATTACCAATTTGAGACGCTCCAGCTCCATGCTGGACAGGAAAAGCCCGATTCAGCCACCGACGCGCGGGCAGTGCCCATTTACGCGACATCATCCTATGTTTTCAAAGATTGCGCGCAGGCGGCCGGAAGGTTCGCTTTAACGGAAAGCGGCAACATTTACTCACGCCTGATGAACCCCACATCGGACGTGTTTGAGCAGCGCATAGCGGCCCTTGAAGGAGGCGTCGGCGCGCTGGCAACCGCGTCCGGAGCGGCGGCCGTAACCTACGCGATACAGAATATTGCCACGGTGGGACAGAACATCGTATCCGATAAGCGCATTTACGGCGGAACCTATAACCTGTTCGCCCATACCCTGCCCGATTATGGCATATCCACCACTTTTGTAGACGGCAGCGACCCCAAAAACTTTGAAAAGGCAATTAACAAAGACACCAGAGCCTTGTTTGTGGAATCACTGGGGAATCCCCATTCCACCATTGTTGACCTTGACGCATTGTCGGCTATCGCCCACAAAAACGGTATTCCGCTCATTGTGGACAATACCTTTTCTCCGCCCTGCCTGTTCCGTCCTTTTGAACATGGAGCCGACGTGGTTGTCCATTCCGCCACCAAATTCATCGGAGGGCATGGAACGGCTATCGGGGGCGTGATTGTAGATTCGGGAAAATTTAACTGGGCGGCAAATGACAAATTCCCCGGTTTGTCCAAACCAAACCCCAGCTATCATGGCGTAGTACTTACCCAGGCGGTGGGAGACCTTGCCTATATCATAAAAATCCGCGTTACCTTAATGAGGGACACCGGCGCGGCTTTAAGCCCCTTCCATTCCTTCCTCTTCCTGCAAGGGCTGGAAACCCTGTCGCTGCGGACAGAACGCCATGTAGAAAACGCGCTTAAGGTCGTAGAATACCTGCGCAAGCATCCACAGGTAGAATCTCTGAATCACCCGGCCTTGCCGAATCATCCGGATCACGCCCTGTATCAGAAATATTTTCCGCGGGGCGCAGGCTCGATCTTCACTTTTGAAATCAAAGGCGGCGCGGAACAGGCAAGAAACTTTATTGATAAACTGGAACTGTTTTCCCTTCTTGCCAATGTGGCGGATTCTAAATCGCTGGTTATTCATCCGGCAAGCACCACACATTCCCAGCTTTCCGGGGAGGAATTGCTGGAACAGGGGATAAAACCCAACACGATCCGGCTTTCCATTGGAACCGAGCACATTGATGACATTATTGCCGATCTTGAACAGGCATTTGGAAACAAATAATACCAAAGATGACATTATTGCCGATTTTGACAGCCTTTATTTGCTCACAAACCCGCATGTTTTTTAACATGCGGGTTTGTGGCAGCCTCTATATACTTGACAAATTGTTTTTATCTATTTAATCTCAATATTATCCTCAGTTATTAAGGAAAAAATACATGAGATTATTTCATTCCCTCAGATTCCGGTTTGCTGTCCTCCTTTCTGTTTTCATTATCGCTCTTGTCGGAATAACATCCGTGCTGGGAATACGCCAGATGACAAAAGCCGTGTCACAGACTTTTGCCGCGCAGGGCATATCCATTGTGGAGAAAGCGGTTTCCATAATTGACGGCAACGCTTTCGAGGCTCTGGCCAAATCACTGGATGCTGACGATCCCTTTTATGAAGAAACCAGAGTTCAGCTCCTGAAGATTAAAGAATTGTCAGGCTGCGTATATCTGTACACCATGGCGCAGGCAAACGGGGACACCTGGCAGTATATCATTGACGGCAGCGGCGAACCTGATGACCCGGACAATTTTTCCGCAATGGGAGACGAAGAAGATACCGGCTCCTATGATGACGCGTTCAGGCGGGTATTAATTTCAGAGAAAACCGAGAGCGGTAATTTGGTACATCAGGAAGGATGGGGGTGGCTGGTTTCAATTTACGCCCCCATTAAAAATTCCACCGGAAAACTCGTGGGAATTACCGGCTGCGATTTTAACGGAGACCACCTTCATGACACCATTGTTGCGAACATACGGCGGCAGATAATCATCGGCGGAATTTCCGTGCTGCTCGGTCTTGCGCTGGTCTTGTTTTTACTGCGGCAGATTTTTTCGCCCCTCGGCAGAATCAACGCTATCCTGAAAGAAATCTCAATGGGCGAAGGAGACTTGACCGGAAGGATCACGGCAAACAAGGATGATGAAATGGGGGAACTGGCGGGGTACTTCAACCTCACCATGGAAAAGATAAGAAATCTTGTAGGGATCATAAAATACAAAATCAACGGACTTAACCATACCAGTTTTGAACTTTCCGTCAATATGGGCAAAACTTCTACGGCGGTTCAGCAGATTACATCGAATCTTGACAAGATGGAAAACCTTATGGTCAAGCAGGAAAACGGAGCGATAGAAGCGGGCAACGCGGTAGAGGATATCAAGAAAAATATCGACAACCTTAAAAAAATAATAGAAGAGCAGACTGAAAGCGTTAACATATCGTCTTCCGCCATTGAGGAAATGACGGCTAACATTCATTCGGTAACCCAGACGCTGGCGGAAAACAGTAAAAATGTCGGCGCGTTAACCGAAGCGTCGGAGAACGGCAAAACGGGCCTCCAGACCGTCGCGCAGGAGATACGGGAAATAGCCCATGATTCCGAGGGACTCCTGGAAATAAACTCGGTGATGAACAATATCGCCAGTCAGACCAACCTGCTTTCGATGAACGCCGCCATTGAAGCGGCCCACGCGGGGGAAGCGGGCAAGGGCTTTGCCGTAGTCGCCGATGAAATTCGTAAACTCGCCGAATCGTCGAGCAAGCAGTCAAAAACCACCGCAATAATGCTGAAAAAAATAAAAACGTCCATAGACAACATTACCAAATCCTCTGATGACGTATTGAACCGTTTTGGCGCCATAGACTCAAGCGTAAAAACGGTTTCGACGCATGAGCAAAATATTCTCAACGCGATGGAAGAGCAGGAAACAGGCGGAAAGCAAATACTGGAATCCATAAGCCGTCTGAGGGACATAACTGCCTCGGTTAAAAAAGGTTCTGATGACATGGAAGAATCGGGAAAGACTTTGGTTAAGGAGACCGATGAATTCATAAAAACCGGCCAGGAAGCGGTAGAAGGCATGAACGAGGTACTGAAAGGCATTAATCAGATAAATGTTTCGATCAACCATGTAAATGATATGAGTATTGAAAACAACCGGAACTTTGAATCATTAAAACATGAAACGGGAAGATTTAATGTTGACGCGGGAAATGAGAAGCCAAAAGTCCTTGTTGTAGATGACGACGATATTGATCTTGAAATGGTGGAAGCGGTGCTGTCAGGCGAGTATGACGTAGTAACCGCTAAATCAGGCAAAGACGCGATGAACTTATTCTACCAGGGTCTGGTTCCCCAATTAATATTACTGGATTTGATAATGCCTGAAATGGACGGATGGGATACCTATAAAAGGATAAAAGCGATAAGCGGTTTACACGATATTCCCATAGCGTTTTTTACGTCTTCAAACGATCCGAAAGACATACAACACGCGCATGAAATAGGGGCTGTTGATTATATCAAGAAACCCTATGATAAAGATGATTTGTTAAACAGAATAGGAAAAATTCTTAAAGAATGAACATGGCATCCGCAAAAAAGGTTCTATGTCTCCGCGATGCGGAGACTTCGATTAACCAGCCGCTCACGCGGCAAAAAAAAGTGTTAATCGCCATGAGCGGCGGCGTTGACAGTTCTGTGGCCGCATACCTCCTGAAACAGCGGGGATTTGACTGTACCGGCATAACCATGAAGCTGTTTACCAATGAGGATATTGGGGCGGGCGAAGCGCAAAAATGCTGCTCGCTGGAAGACGCGGCAGATGCGCGTAATGTGGCTTATGCCATGGGCATGCCTTTTTTTGTGTATAATTTCACGCAGGATTTCAAAAAACGGGTTATCAGCCGTTTCATTGAAAGCTACCAAAACGGCGCGACGCCCAATCCCTGTATTGATTGTAACCGATATATCAAATTTGAAAAATTGTTTGAACGGGCAAAACAGCTTGGCATGGATTACATCGCAACCGGACATTACGCGGAAATTGAATATGACGCCGAAACCGGACGGTATTTCCTTAAAAAATCGGCTGACGAAATGAAAGACCAAAGTTATGTGTTATACGCCATGACACAGGAACAATTATCGTATACCCTGTTTCCGCTCGGAGCCCTCAATAAATCCGCGGTACGCGGCATTGCCAGACAACAGGGTTTTGTAAACGCGGACAAGCATGACAGCCAGGATATTTGCTTTGTGCGGGATGGCAGCGACTATGCGGAATTTATTGAACAATATACCGGCAGGAAAAATGAAGAAGGCGATTTTGTGGATATGCAGGGAAATGTACTGGGAAGGCATAAGGGTTTAATCCGGTATACCATAGGGCAGCGAAAAGGGCTTGGACTGTCTTTGAAAAGACCTATGTATGTACATTCAAAAGATACGGAAAATAACATTGTAACACTCTCTGAAGATAATGGATTATATTCAAAATCGCTTGACGCGTCTGATTTTAACTGGATAGCCTGTGAGAAAATTAACAACCCCATTCGCGTTAAAACAAAAATACGGTACAATCAAACCGAACAGTGGTCAACGGTAACGCAGATCTCGAATGATACGGTTCATATTGAATTTGACGAGCCTCAACGGGCTATAGCGCAGGGCCAGGCGGCGGTGTTGTATGACGGCGACATCGTCGTGGGCGGAGGAACGATTCTGTAGGTATAATATGACAAATTTAATCGAAGCCCTGCGTACCAATAAAGATTTACCGGATGCTCAGTTAAAAACAATAATAGAAAGCAATGAATATGAACGGGAACTTTTTGAAACGGCGGTCACCATCCGTCAGTCTTATTACGGAACAGATGTATACATCCGCGGCTTGATAGAATTCACCAATTATTGCAAAAACAACTGCTATTACTGCGGTATACGCCGGGATAATCAAAAAGTTGAACGTTACCGTCTTGGCAAGGAAGAAATTTTGTCATGCTGCAGGCAGGGATACGCGCTGGGGTTTCGCACGTTTGTATTGCAAGGCGGAGAAGACATCGCTTTTTCCGATGAACTGATCTGCGATATTGTTTCGGAAATAAAGAAACTTTACCCCGACTGCGCGGTTACGCTGTCGTTAGGTGAAAAATCTCATGAAAGTTACCAGTCCTATTTTAACGCGGGAGCCAACCGCTATTTGCTCCGCCACGAAACGGCAAACGCGGAGCATTACCGCGTATTGCATCCCGACAGCATGAGTCTGGAAAACCGGAAAAACTGTTTATGGGATTTGAAGAAAATCGGTTATGAAGTCGGTTCCGGTTTTATGGTTGGCTCTCCGTATCAAACAACCGAATGTTTAATTGAAGATTTACGGTTTTTGCAGGAATTACAGCCCGATATGATAGGAATTGGCCCCTATATTTCCCATCAAAATACGCCTTTTCATGATCAGCAAAACGGCGATTTGCATGTATGCCTGCGGCTCATAGCCATTTTACGCCTCATGTTTCCCAACGCGCTGATACCGGCTACCACCGCGCTCGGAACCATTAACACGGAAGGCCGCGAATTGGGGCTTATGGCGGGAGCAAATGTGCTTATGCCCAATCTGAGTCCCGTTGATGTCAGAAAACAATATGAGTTGTATGACAATAAGATATGCATTTACGAAGGAGCGGCGCAGTGCCGTGGCTGTCTGGAAAACAGGGTTGAGTCTACGGGGTATCATATTGTAACGAACATCGGCAATAAAATTGAGGCTTTCTCAAACAATGGGATTGTTTGAGGATTCACAGTTTTCGTGTTATTCGATTACAGGATTATCAACCTCGACTTTATCAACCCGTTTGTAAGGCGCAAGAGCGGAAACCATACGGACTACAGCGGAAGATTTATTGATCACATAATGAATCTCATAAGGTTCAATATGAATAAGTTGACCGGGGTTAAGGGTATGCGCCGTCCCGTCTACAATGATGGTAATGGTTCCCTCAAGGATATAAAAATTTTCTTCCATAACCTCATGATAATGGGCGCGGAAATCCTGACCGGGCATGAATTGTACCAGCGCGAAATTCATCCGCGGCCCCTGCATGAGATATTTGGGCCCTGAGTCCCCAAACCGGTATTCCTTGTCTTTCTCATCTATTATAAACATATCGTTCTCCTTAATTACATTCCCGGCGCAAGCCACATATACCTGGTTATTTTTTCGTCGCTCAACCGCAGCTGTACAGCGTAAGCGGCTTTCCATGCTTCGAATGCAGACTCGTAAATTTCCCTGTTTCTTCTGTTAGGTGTAAATATTCTTTCTATCTTTACCAGTTTACGGGCGGTTTCCTTAATGTCTGAATACAGCCCGATGCCTTTACCTGCCATGATGGCGGCTCCCAGCGCGGTGGCTTCTTTTACTACCGGAACTTCTACCTGAATACCGAGTACGTCTGTCAGTATCTGCGACCAAAGAACGCTCTTGGAAGAACCGCCCGCGAACACTATTTTTTCCGGACGGTGGCCGGTTGCCTCTTCCACTAACCGCAGATGCCCCAGTGTTACCAGAGCCGTGTTTTCCATAATCGCGCGGTAGAACGTAAACTTGTTGTATTTTTCCGGATTTAACTCAAAGTTCATAAAACCGGGGGCGGCATGTTTCCAGTTGATGTAGTTCATTATATCGGAGAAGGTGCAGATTATGCCGTAACTGCCCGCCGGTATTTTTTCCGCCGCCTTGTCCATGAGCGCGTAGGGGTCGGTGCGCTGTTCGGCGGCTATGTGTTTTTCTTCGGCGCAGAAAGCGTCTCTATACCATTGCATCACTATTCCGGGATTGAAGGCAAGCGCCTCGTATTGCCAAAGATCGCCAATGGCGTGGCAGTTTACTCTCACATCGCATTTGGGGGAACATATACCTTTGTCGGTGTTGAACTCGTACTGCCAGAAGCTGCCGCCAAAAACAACCGCCTCGTTAGTATCAACAATTCCCACCCCGACAGTGCCAAGCTGACAATCTCCGCCGCCGACAACAAGCGGAGTCCCTTCAAGTAAACCGCTTTGTACCGCGCCGGCTTTGGATACTTTTGCGACGGCCGTTCCGCACTCTAATACGTCCGGGAAAATATCATCACGCAGACCGCAGCGACGGGCAATACTTTTATCCCATGTTCTGGTTTTAAGATCAAAAAGTCCGGTGGTTGAACCATTGCTTGGGTCCACCGTCAATACGCCTGAAAGTTTATAAATAATCCAGTCATTAAACATTCCGATACGGGCAATTCTGTCATAAATATCCGGAACATTGTTTTTTACCCACAACAGCCGGGGCAAAGCTCCCAGCGCGAAAGTTTGGCCGGATTCCATGTATAGTTCCCGCTCAAGATTTGGGTTTATGCGCTTCAGCTGGGCGACTTCATCTCCCGCGCGCGCGTCCACATTGGCGCAGGCCCATATTTCCGTCCCCGACGCGTCGTAAAGGATAATTCCTTCGCGCATACAGGTACTGGACAGCGCCGCTATTTGTTCAGGCTTGATACCGGTTTCCGCCATGACTTCTCTCATACAGGAACTGGTAAGGTACCAGTTGGTTCTCCAGTCAAAGTCCATACTGCCCGGGTAGCGGGGATCTTCCAGGTGTTTCCATTCTTTTTGAACGCAGCCAATCTGATTGCCGTCAAAATCAAAAATAACAACGCGGACGCTGCTTGTTCCCGCGTCTACCGCCATCAAATATTCGCCGGGCATAACTCCCCCTTTTTATTTCTATATGTTATTATATTATATAATATAACACATGGAGGATAATTATGGCAGATGTTGAAGGAACAAAAGTAGAGAAAAACTACCATATTGACGTACCTTTTAAGACAAACGGGAATTTTCATGTAAAAGGCGCGGCGAATCTTGATTGGGGGATGAAAAAGCATTTAACCAATATTTTCAATCCCAAAAGCGGCAATACGGTGATGTTTGCTTTTGATCACGGTTATTTTATGGGTTCTGTCTCCGGCCTTGAGCGGCTGGACATACTTATTCCTCAATTAATAGACCATGTAGACGTGCTGATGGCGACCCGCGGGGCGCTCAGAACCTGCGTCAAGCCGAATTTCAGGAAAGGAATCGCCCTGAGGGTGTCCGCCGGCTCGTCAATGATCAACGACGACCTGAGCCATGAGCTTGTTTCGGTGGATATTGAAGACGCTATCCGTATGAACGCGGATTGTCTGGCGGTCCAGACTTTTATCGGCGCGGACGGCCAGCTTGAAAGCATCGACAACCTTTCCAAAGTGATCAACTCAGGCGCGCGGTACAGTATACCAACTCTGGGCGTTATCGCCGTGGGGAAAAACATGGAACGGACAGACCAGTATTTCAAACTGGCGACCCGCATCGTGGCGGAGCTTGGCGCGAACATCGTAAAAACTTACTACTGCGACAAATTTGAGGAAATTGCCGCCGCCTGTCCTGTTCCCATTGTGGTAGCCGGAGGCAAAAAGCTGCCGGAAAAGGACGCGCTGAAAATGGCCTACCAGTCAATGCAGGGCGGCGCGCGCGGCCTTGATATGGGCAGAAATATTTTCCAAAGTTACCATCCGGCGGAAATGGCGGACGCTATCGGTAAAATCGTGCATAACAAATACACCGATAAGGAAGCCTGGGAGTATTACTGCGAAAAGACGAAGGCAAAATAGATGTTTTCCGAAATATTTCACACACAAAGATCACTAAGGTACAAAGATCACAAAGAAGAATTAAGGGTTATTGTTCGTAATCTTATCGTGAATCTTGCGCATAGTTTTCGGACAAAAACCCTCTTTTTTCTTCTTTGTGATCTTCTCTTCCTCCGTGTTCTTTGTGTGAAATTTCTTCAGTAAAGTTACAGCGTACTCGCCGGCGCGTCCGGGTGGTTAGGCCCGAAACTCTTTAACAGTACCAGCGGCTCCACGGGGCTGGTGTTGGTAATCACAACGCCTTTTTTCGCCGCGTCTTCGCTGACAAAGTATTCATCGGCGCTCTGTTGACCAAAACGGAGCATGCCTGGCGCTTCGCAGGAGTAAGGGCCGAATTTGCCGTGTCCCTGTATGAAGATGACGCCGTGTGCGGCGGGTTCCTTAATCGTAACAGTCTTTCCCGGATTAACAGAAAGCTCTTTCGCGCTGAAGTAGCCTTCGTTGGCGTAGGAAATCCATTTTTCCTCGTAGTCCGCGTTTTTCACAATGGTGATGGGCGGGCGGCCAAAGCGTTTTTTGTAGTGGGGGTCGGTATTTTTTTCCCAGTCCAATAAACTGAAAATATAGTCAATGTCGTCTTTCTTGTCGGGCGGACATTCGCCGTTCATAAATTCGCGCGGATAGGTAACGCCGGAAACAACATTCTCGTGTACCGAATTGACATCGCCGTTCCAGTTAAGCTCGTAGGTCATTACCGAGCCGGGCGCGTGAATCACTCCGGCGGGAGAGTACCAGCCGGAACCCAGTTCAATACGCCACGCGCGGGAAAGTTCCGTTATGCGGTTGTCGCCCTTGTTATAATCGCGCAGACGCTGTTTTACTTCTTCCGGCTTGGTGTCGGGGTCGTAACCAAAATAGGTCGCGTTTATTTCCCCGGTGTGGCTGGCGAATTGCCGCGGGAAATAGTAGCACTCCGGCTTGCCAAGTTTGCCGACACGGGCGGCGGCTTCCATATCAAGATGCAGGTGATGAAAAAGCGGGGTTTTCAAATCGTAGAATTTTGAAAAGACCGGGAAGCCTTTATATTTTTCGACAAGTTCTTTCCCGATGACTGTCGCGCCCAGAACTTCAATCGCTTCTTTCAAACTGAATTTCTCATTACTGCCGTAATCAACCGCGACAAAGCTCAAACCTTCTTCCGGTCCGGCCAGCGGCCCGTTTTGGGCAATATTCGTGGAAGACATCCACCGTTCTTTTATGGAACCGCGCGCAAGACCGTAGGCGAAATAATCATCAGGATGGAGCCTGAGCCGCCTGCCCTCAACGCCGAAAGGCCGGGGTATAAAATTGGGATTCAGGCGGAAAATGCCCTCCCCTTTTTGTAATGTTTTCTCTATTAAATCTTTATTGGCCATGTTATTCATTCCTCCCTTATATATGAGGGAATTTTCCGTTAAAAAACGAGGATTGTCAAGTAATCTTAATGGTATACAAGAAGTGGAACACACACGCCGATAAAGCGCCGAAACACGGCGTATATTGTCTCCCCACCACGCCCGCGGGCGCGGCTAAAATTATGGAAATTTGTAGTACCATACCTCTATAATTGAGAGCGGTTTTTATATTGCGTACATAACTCTTATCCTGTATGATAGACGACAAAAACCGTCAGCTAACGTGAACAGGTAAACGACGTTTTTGCTTTTGCGATTAGGAAACTGCGAAGCAGTTTCTCGCAAAAGCAAAAATGTGGCGGAGCAAAAATGCACAAAGGGCGAAGCCCGACTGCATTTTGCGTAGCCCGAGCCCCGAAGGGGCGAAGCGTTTACCGTATGTTATGCGATTTGTCCGCTATATATAAATTAATTACAAAAGCCTTTTCTATTTTCACTTTATTTAATGATAAGGAGTTTTTGGAGGAGTAGTAAAATCCTTTATAATTCGACATTTATTACACCTTTTTGGTAAATCAAGATTATTTGAAAGGAAAAAGTTACATTCACCCATTGTAATTTCAAATTCTTTTCCACAATCCTTACAAAATAAGTATTTATAGATATGGTGACTTTTATTTTCATTTTTTCTGTCTAAATAAATCCTAAGATTATTTGCATTTTGAAATATTTTTTCTTGTTTTTCTCTTTTCTGTTTAAGCCACTCTTCCTCCCTCATTTTATATTCTTGTTGTCTTCTTTCAAATTCTTCCCTTTCTTGTTTTTTTCTTATACTGTCATCATTATTTTTATTTTAATTTTGATTATTATTGTAATAATTTTTTCCTTTAAATTCATCTAACAATATTTTATATGCTTCAATAATATCCTTTGTTTTTTCTTCTGCAAGTTCTTTCTTAAAAGGTTCATTAAACCTATCGGGATGATTTTCCTTAATTTTTTTTCTAAAAGCATTTTTTATATCATTTTTTGAGGCATTTCTGCTTAATCCTAAAATTTCATAATAAATATTCAAATTAGTATTCCTGATTAATATAATATCCAAGATTATATATTTATGTCAATCATTTCAGAGAACAAGTTGCGGACATTTCGCATAACGTAAACAGGTAAACGACGTTTTTGCGGTTGCGATAAAGGAATTGCGAAGCAATTCCAGCAACCGCAAAAATGTGGCGGAGCAAAAATGCACAAAGGGCGTAGCCCGACTGCATTTTTGCATAGCCCG